>Ga0209972_10000309_pt1 | contig 48655 bp, 58 predicted proteins | sample NOAtaG_7_FD_187302 | JGI IMG/M metagenome (GOLD analysis project Ga0209972, IMG submission 187302) | Freshwater lake microbial communities from Lake Erie, under a cyanobacterial bloom - NOAA_Erie_Diel1S_2200h metaG (SPAdes) (version 2) | ecosystem: Environmental > Aquatic > Freshwater > Lake ...
ACGAGGGCAAGACCGAGATCATGCCCTTCGTGCTCGCCGCGCACGACGCCGGCGTGCGCCCCTTCGCCGAGGTCGGCCGCGACGATCGGGTCGAGCGCGCGTTCCTGCCGCTGCTCGACCGCATGGGCCTGCCCCGCTTCCGCGCCTGGGTCCGCGAGCGCTTCACCAGCGACGACAGCTCGATTCCCTGAGCCGTTCATGACCACCCTGCGCATCGTCTCGCTGAACCTCGGTTGGCAGCTGAGCGCGGAGCACAAGCGCATGCAGCGGCGCGTCCTGCTCGACACGGACAGCGACCTCGTCGTGCTCCAGGAGGCACGCCGACTCGACCTGGTCCCCGAGCTGCTCGAGGGCTTCTCTTGGTGCGAGCACAGCCTCTCGCCGTCCACCCATCCCGCGGTCCTCGGGATCGCGATCTTCGGCCGCAACGGCGTCGAGCGGCTCGATCGCCACCAGCTCGCTCCGAGCGCCTTCGAGAACGAGGAGGTGTACCCCGAGCTGGCACGATGGTTTCACGAGCGCCATCTCGGGCTCGACCTCCGGCTTCCGGGTGGCGCCGCGCTGCGCGTGCTCGGCGCGCACGCGACGCCGGGCAGCTCGGAGGGCCCCGGCACCCCCACCGGTCGTCTCGGCGTGGGCCCTCGAAAAGCGTGGTTCCACACGCGCGTCGCGCGCTGGATCGCCGACTGGACCGGCCCTTACGTTCTCGCGCTCGACGCCAACACTCCGCGCCGCGAGACGCTCGATCCCGCGGCGACCGAGTTCCACATCCCCATTTCTCTGGACGGCACCGGGCAGCGAGGCGAGGACGTCTTGCTGGGCGAGCCGCCGCTGCGGCCGCACCGCGCACGCGACCTGTGGAGGGCGTGGCTGGACTCCGCGCCCGGCCGCAGCCTGCGCGACGGAGTCCCCGCCGAGGGGCCTCTGGCGCAGTCCCACCACACGGGCGGCCGCTGGTACCGCTACGACCACCTGTGGGCGACCCCCGAGCTCGTGCCCGAGGCCATGGCGTACCGCTACGACGAGGCCGTCTCGGATCACGCCCGCATCGAGGCCCGGCTCGCGCTCGGGCCGTCTCGGGCGTTCTCCGCCACGGACAGATAGTGCGCCGACGAACCAGGCGTCGCAGTTCCCGGGGCGGCCCCCGTCGTGACGGCGGGCCGCCGGCTTCGTGACCGCCCTGCACGATTTCGCCTCGCCGAGGCGACCTCGTGCACGGCATCGCGGCGCGGCCTACTGGGTGCTCAGCGGCAGCGCAGCTCGAGGAACGCGTCGCCGACCGGCGCGCCCGGGGAGATCTGCGGCCGCTCCGACGTGGCCTGCACCCGCAGCAGCAGCGCCCCGCCCTCGAACCCGAACGAGGTCCTGCGTGCGGTCTCGACCGCCGCGCGGTCCGGGGCGGGCGAGAGCGGGACGCGCGAGGCGCACGAGGCATCGCTGCACACATCGACGACGAGCTCGGTGAGCGCGCAGGGCAGGTCGTAGGCCGAACCGATCACGATCAACGGCGAGAGATCGTTCACGGCGTCGCTGGTGAAGCGCACCCGCATCCAGGTCGAGGCGGCGAAGTCGATCCCCTCGACCCGGTACACGTACCCCGCGTTCTGGATCATCCCGATCTTGTTCCAGAACGCGCCGGGCTCCTCGGGCGAGGTCCAGGTCATCGAGGGCCCGATGCTCGGCGTGCCCGCCTCGGTCGGGTGCGTGCGCGTGACGGTGAAGCGCTGGTGCACCGCGCGCCCGGGCGCATCGAAGCGCAGGTGCGAGAGCGCGTACCGGCAGTACAGCGTCTCGCTCCCCGTCGGTCCCCGCACGCAGCCGGGCGCCTGGTTCATCGGGTGGAGCGGGCGGATCAGCGTCCCGGCCTCACCGGTCAGCTCACCCGTCACGTCGAGCACCCCTGCGGAGTACGAATCCTCCCAAAAATGCGGCGCGAGGTCGAGATCGAACCGGAGCAGCGGCTCGGGCGCGAAGGTCACGTGTTCGACCCGGTTCACCCAGCGCTCGGCCGCGCCGGTGAGCCGGATCGGGATCGCGGTCTGATCGAACCCGGCGTTCACGTTCCGCTCGGTCGAGAAGTCGGCGAAGAACACGTCGTCGAGCACGAAGGGGCCGTCGTAGACGCGGATGCCCTCGCTCGGGCCGAGATGCCGGCGCGGAGCCGCCACGTCTGAATCGAGATGGAACGCGAGGTCCTCCGGGCCGAGGAGCGGGCTGTCGCCGACCACGAGCGCATCCCGCAGCACCTGGTTGTACGCGAAGAACGCGGCCGTCCCGTTGTCCGCGAGCACCGTGCCCGAGAAGATCACCTGCTCGCCGCGGAAGTAGATGCCCGCGGCGCTGTTCTTCACCGCCACGAGGCCGGGGAACTCGGGTGTGCTCGGCGGCGCGTAGTGCGTCGCCTCGAGCGCGAAGTCCCCGCCCGGGTTGAGCGGATTCGCCGCGTCCGCACCGGTCGGCGCTCCGTCCCAGGTGATGCCGGTCGCCGCGCCCATCGCGACGTTGTCGGAGAAGCGCAGCGTGTCGCTCGTGCGGGGATGGACGTTCGCCTCCTCCGCCGTCGCGGGCCGACATCCGCTCCCGTCGCAGAAGAGGTGGGAGCGGAACGCCATCCAGAACCCCGCGCCCTCCGAGCCCACGGCGACGTTGTGGTGCACGTCGTTGTCGGGGTGCGCGATCCAGAACGTCGCGGGCCCGGGGAAGCGGTCACCGGGTGCAGGGTTGCACTCGGGGGGACGCGTCCCGGCCGTCGCTGGGGCCGCCGGACCGTCGCAGGAGGCATCGCTCCAGAGCAGGGCGTCCGCCCGCGGCACGCGCCGCGAGAGCATTCCGAGGTTGTGGGCGAGCTCGTTGCCGGTCTCGTTGCCGTCCTCGAGGAAGAACCCGTGGCCTGCGTGATCGAAGCAGGTGTTGCCCACGACGGACGCGTGCTGCGTGCCGTGCAGGGTGACGCAGCGGTTCACGCTGCGGTGGATGCTCGCGTTGCGGAGGAACTGCCCGGTCACATCGCCGGACAGGTGCCAGTGGAACGGATAGCGGCCGAGGCGGCCCCGCTGACCGACCCGGGTGAACTCGACCGCGTCGACGTGGGCGATGCCGCCCTCGGTGATCATCACGTGTGCGCCGAGGCCGCCGGCGAAGAGCGCGTCGTCCTCCGCCCCGATCACGATGTTCCGCGTGAGGTCGGCGACATACGCCCGCTCGTCGACGACGTAGCGATCGCCATCCGGATCGTCGTAGGTGAGGGTGCGGCCGATGTGCGCATGCGCGACCGCGTGGTCGAGCGTCACGCGCGCGCCGCGTACCGCGGTGACGACGAAGGACTCGGTCTCCTCGAAGCGGTAGCTCGTCGTCGAGAGGGCGAGCGTGTCCCCGATCTCGTAGGAGACCGGCTCGGAGAGCAGGAGCTCGGTCGCGCCCGCAGCGACGTCCGCGTCGAGGCGCACGAAGCCCGCGCGCGCCTCGTCACCGAAGAGGGCGAGCGTCGCGCCGTCGCGCACGACGAAGGCCCGGCTGCCGAGCAGGTGCCCGCCGTGCCCGCCGTGTCCCCCGAGCGCCTCGTCGATCGCTCGGTCGCCGCGGAGCAGCACCTCGAGGCGCCCGGTAAAGCGCGCCGACTCGGTGCCGCACTCGAGGCGCCCGCCGCTGCCCTCGACGAGCACGCCCTCGGCGCGGACCTCGGCCCGCGCTCCGTCGAGGCAGCGCAGCGTGCCGCGCACCACGAGCAGCCCGAGCTCCGCGTCGCCGTCGATCACGACGGTCTGCCCCGCCTCGATGGTCACGTCGCCGCCTCCGGCGGCCTCGGCGAGCTCGGCGAGCGTCACGAACGAGGTCGGCGCTTCGCTTCCGCCGTCGGGCATGCCCAGGGGCGCATCGCAGGCGCCCGCGAGGAGTACGAGGAACGGGACGAGGTGCGACCCACGGTTCGAGCGAGTGGAGGGACCCATCCCCGAGAGCCTACGCGAACCTCAGGCGGCCGACGTATCCGCCTGGATCGTGGTGCCTGCTTCGGCTGCCGCGGCTCGACCGCATGGGTCTGCCCCGCTTCCGCGCCTGGGTCCGCGAGCGCTTCCCGAGCGACGACAGCTCGATCCCCTGAGCCGCGCTTCAGCGCTCCGGCGGGCCGAGCAGCTTGCGCAGCTGCGGGAGCGCGTCGGTCACGGGGACGATCTCGACGCCGGATTCGTGCCAGCGGCGGCTGCCCGTGTGGAAGAGCCACGCCTTGGCCATCGGGTAGTCGGAGAGGAAGAGGCGCAGGCCGGCCAGGTCTTCGGGCCGCACCCGGCTGCTCGACTTCACCTCGATCGCGTGCAGCCCGTGCTCGCCGTAGAGGACGAAATCGACCTCCTCGCCGCGCGCGGTTCGGAAGTAGTGCAGCGCGTAGCCGAGCCCGCCGTAGTCGTTCGCGGCGCGGAGGTGCGAGAGCACGAGGGTCTCGAGCGCGGGCCCGACGACCTCGTCTCCCCCGTCGAGCGGGCCGCGCGGACGCACGGCGCGAAATACGCCGGGGTCGAAGTAGTAGAACTTCGGGTGCGTGACGACGCGGCGCTTCGCGCGCCGGCTGAACACCGGCAGGCGCACGGCGAGCAGGAGGTCTTCGAGGATGGTGAAGTAGTCCTCGACCGTTTTGCCCGGCACGCCGCAGTCCCGCGCCACCGCGGAGACGTTGAGCACCTGCGCCTGCGAAAAGCTCGCCGCCTCGAGGAAGCGCGCAAAGGCCCCGAGGTTGCGGGTGAGCCCCTCCTGAAGCACCTCCTGGCGCAGATAGGTACCGACGTAGCTGGCGAGGTAGCCGCGCGGATCGTCGGTGGTCCACGCGAAGGGGAGCGTCCCGGTCGTGACCGCGCGTTCGAGATCGAAGTCGCCTCCGAGCTCGGCGGCGGTCAACGGATGCATCGCCATCGTTTGCGCGCGCCCGGCGAGGAGATTCACGCCCCGTGCCCGCAGCTTGCGCGCGCTCGAGCCCGTCAGCGCGAAGCGGACGCGCCGCGACTCGATGAGCCGGTGCACCTCGTTGAGCAGCGCGGGCAGCCGCTGCACCTCGTCGATCACGACCCAGCCGCGGTGCTTCGCCGGAACCCGCTCGCCCACGAGCGTCGGCCTTGCGAGGAGCTCGGCGTACGTCCCCTCGTCGAGCAGATCGAAGGTGATCGCCTCGGGCAATGCTGTGCGGAGCCAAGCGGTCTTCCCGGTCCCGCGTGGGCCCAAGAGGAGGAACGACCGACTCGGGACGCGCTGCTCCCGCGAGTACATTCCGAAGGGGCTAGCACGCTTTCGCCTCGCTGAGGCGAAAACGAACAACTTTTTCGCCTCGCTGAGGCGAAACCGTGCAGACGCCCGCCTACGCCTCGTGGCCTCGAGGTCTCCGCACGCTAGGGTCCCTCGATGCCCCCGAGCGCGGTGGAGAACACACTTTTTCTTTTCCTCTTCTGCGGCCTGCCGATCCTCGTCGGCCCCTTCGTGCTGTACCGCCTGGTGCGGGCGCTCTTGACGCCCAGTCCCCTCACCGTCCTCGGTCGTGCGGCGACCGAGCGCGGCTGGCGCGAAGCGCGGGAGCCGAGGGCCCACGTGATGCGCTACGAGGGCGAGGTCGACGGAGTCCCCTTCGTGCTCCAGCAGCGGCGCAAGCTCCGGCGCACCGGGCAACGGAAGCGTCATCCGGTCGAGGTCACGATGCCGCTCGATGCGGGCCCCGGCCTCTTCGTGGTGCAGCCCGTCCCGCCCGCCGCGCTCTCAGGGCGCGGCGACGCGCTCGTCCGCGAGGGCCTCGCGGAGCTCTTCGCCATCGCCCTCGACGAGCGACGCGGCGCGCTCCTCGGCGCGCTCCGGCGGCTGCCCACCGCGCCCGATGGTGAACTCGGCGCGTGGTCGACCGAGGCCGAGCACGCGCTCGCGCCGCACGCCGCTGCCCTCATCGCCCACGTCGCGGGCCACCCCGACCGCGGCCGGCTCGTCCTCGACGTGCTCGACGGCACGCTCACGGTACGCATCCGCGAGCCGTCCGTCCCCTACGCCGACCTCGTCCCCTTCGCCGCGGAATGTCGGCGCATCCTCGGCTCGCGCCAGGCCTGAGACGCGCTCAGCCGCCCAGCACCGCCGCAGCGACGGCCCGCCCGCTCTGCCAGGCTGCCTCGATCCGCGGGCCGAGCAGGCCGTCGCCGGCGAGGCCCACGCCGCGCGCCCGGTCGAAGCACGCCGCCTCGCCGAGCGGCCGCACCACGCGGGCGAAGCGCCAGCGGTGCGCCTCGGCATGCAGCACGCGGCCCGCTCGACGCTCGAGCTCGGGAACGAGGGCCGCGAGCGCCTCGGCCTCGCTCGCCTCGACGTGCGCCTCCGAGAACGCGCTCGAGGCGTGCACCACCACGCGGCCGGGCGGCCCCGGGCTCCTTCCGGGTTTCAGCTCCTCGCGCGCGACGAGCTCGATCGGTCCCTCCTCGAACGTGTGGAAGATCGGACCCATCTCCGCGACCGCCTCGGTGAGCGCGAGGACCGCCCAGGTCGGTGCGTAGGCGATCGCGCCGAGCTCGCGCTCGAACGCGCCCAGCGGACCGAGCAGCGCGGCCGCTTGGGGCGCGGGCGCGGTGACGAGGACCCGATCGAAGGGCCCGGCCTCCGGCGCGCCCTCGAGCGCGAGCCAGAGCCGCTGGGCCTTGCGTCGGAGGCCGGTCACGCGGCTCGACGCGCGCACCTCGAGCCCCTCGCAGAGGTGGCGGGGCAGGGCGCTCGCGCTCGGCGTCGGGATCCACCACGCGCCCTCGCTCGCGGGCTCGGCCTCTGCCACCACGCCGGCCGCTTGCCACGCCGCGACCTCCGCGACGAACTCCGGGCTCCGCGCCGAGAAGCGCTGCGCGCCGTGATCGAAGGCGCCGTTCTCCCGCCGCCGCGTGCTCACCCGCCCGCCGGGCCCGCGCCCCTTGTCGAAGAGCTCGACCGCGGCGCCTGCGCCCACGAGCGCGCGCGCTGCGGTGAGGCCGGCGATTCCGGCCCCGACGATGGCGATCCGCATCGGCGGCTCGTAGGGCCCTCGTGCGCCCCGTCAACCGTGCGATGCTCGCGCCGTGGCCGAGATCGATCGCATCGCGCCGACGCGGCGCCCGAACGAGACCCCGAGCGGCGCGCAGACGTGGCGCGAGCTCTTCTTCCTCCACTGGACCTTCGAGCCCGCGGCCCTGCGTCCGCTCGTGCCGAAGGAGCTGGAGCTCGATCTCTGGCAGGGGCGGGCCTACGTCGGCGTCGTGCCGTTCCGCATGGAGGGGATCCGGCCGAGCTGGCTGCCGCGCGCGCTGGCGATGGACTTCCTCGAGACGAACCTCCGCACCTACGTCGTGGTGAACGGCGAGCCGGGGGTCTACTTCTTCTCGCTCGATGCGAACTCGTGGCTCGCGGTGCAGGCGGCGCGCATCGGCTGGGGCCTGCCCTACTTCCTCGCCACGATGCGCTCGGAGCGCGCGGGCGACCGCATCCGCTACGACACGCAGCGCAGCGGCGCGGAGGCGCACCTCACGCTCGACGCTTCGATCGGCGAGCCGCTCGGGCCCTCGGCCCCGGGCACGCTCGAGCACTTCCTCATGGAGCGCTACCTGCTCTTCACCGCGTCGAGCGGCCGCATCGATCGGGGCCATGTGCACCACGTCCCGTACCCGGCCCAGCGCGCGACGGTGCACTCCGTCGATTGCACGCTGCTCACCGCGATGGGGCTGCCCGCCCAGGTCGGCCCGCCGCTCGCGCACTACGCTGCCGGCGTCGAGGTCGAGGTCTTCGGCCCGCACCCGATCCCGCCGCGCGGCTGAGACAGACCCGGCCGCAGCTCCGGGCTTCAGTCGGGCAGGCCGACGATCAGCTCCTCGGGGTCGCGGCCGACGCCGCCGATCCGCAGCGAGAAGCGCAGCGCACGCTCGCCGAGCCGTCCGATCCACGCGCCCCGCTCGATCGCGTCGCCGGCCCGCACCGCGATGGAGAGCCGCTCGTAGATCGTCACCCAGCCGTTCGGGTGCGCGAGCACGACGACGTCGCCGCGCTCGGGCACCTCGCCGGCGAAGACCACGAGCCCGTCGGCCGCCGCCCGCACCGCGGCGCCGTCGTCTCCGGTGAGCTCCAGCGGCGCGCGCGCGCTGCGGTAGGGCCGGGCCACCCGTCCGCTGCGCACGGGCAGGAGCAGGTTCGAGAAGGTGCGCCCCGGCGCTTCGATGGCCTCCGGGACCGGGTGCGCGAGCAGGTGCTCGAAGAGCGCGCGGCTGCCGAGCTCGAGGACCGGAGCGGGCGCGGGCAGAGGTGCCGGCGCGGCGCCATCCACCCACGGTGGCAGCTCGGGCTCGACCGGTCGATCCGCGGCCGTCACCTCCTCCGGCGGCGGCACCTCGCCGCGGGCGGCGGCCCGCGCCGCGAGCCGGTCCACGAACGCCGGCCCGCCGTCCATGAGCGGCGCGGGATCGATCGCGCGTCCGTCCTCCCAGAGCTCGAAGTGCACGTGCGGCCCGTGCGCGATGCCGGTCTGTCCGACGAGCGCGATCCGCTCGCCGCGCCGCACCCGGTAGCCCGGCTGCACCGTGATCCGCGAGTTGTGGGCGTAGAGCGTCATCCACCCGTTCGGGTGCACGATCATCACGAGGTTGCCGTAGCCGTGCACGCCGTTGTCGGCGTAGGCGACGATGCCGTCGGCGGCGGCGCGCACCGTCGTGCCCACCGGCGCGGCGATGTCGACGCCACGGTGCAAGAGGTCCGGCCGCGTCCTTCGCACGTAGCCGAAGCCGCGCACCCAGCCGCCGTCGTCGACCGGCCAGAGCAGCCGCGCCGGAGAGCGACCGGTCGCGGCGGCGACCCACGCCGCATCGGGCGCGCGGTGCAAGAGGCGCGAGGCGCACTCGGTGGTGCCGAGCCCGAGCCGCTCGGCGCGCTCGCGCGAGGCGCCGCGGGGCACCGGCACCCGCCGCGGCCCGTCGCTCCAGCGGAACGTGCGCCGCGCTCGTCCCTCGCCCTCGGCCTCGTCCTCGTCGGAGGCCGGGCTCTCGGCGTCGAGCGCCGGCAGCTCCGCGTCCTCTTCCTCGGGCACCTCATCGGTGGGCGGTGAGGCTGCCTCGATCGGCACCGGGTCGGCGCGCACCGGGCCGGGCACGAAGAGCGCGAGCAGGAGCCCGACCATCCAGCGCTGCATGGGGCGAGAGAGCGGCCGCGGCCTTGCTCCGGTCAAGAAAGCCGCACGTTGCGCAGGTTTTGCGCCTCGGCGGGCGAGCCGCGAAGGACTTGCGTCGCAGCGCCCGATCGCGCCCGCGGGCGCTGGGGCCCGTCGATTGCTATGCGGTCGGCGTGCACGACACCTCGCCGCCCATCCTCGTCGCCACCGACCTCTCCCCGTCGGCCGATCGGGCGCTCGTGTGGGCGGCCCGGCTGGCCCGTGCGGAGGGCGCGCCGCTGCACCTCGCCCACGTCGTGCCCTCCGTGCCCCACCTGCCCAGCGCGGCGGGGCTCGTCGATGCGCAGGCCATCCAGGGGCGGCTTCTCTCCGAGCAGCGCGCGGCCCTCGAGGCGGCGGGCCGCGAGGTCGAGGCGGTCGCCCTGCATCTGCTCGAGGGCGAGCCGGTCGAGGCGCTCTCGGCGCTCGCGGACCAGCTCGCGCCGCGCCTTCTGGTGCTCGGTCGCCACGAGGCGCCGGACCGTGACCGCATCGGCCACGTCGCCGCGCGCCTGGTCCGCGCCGCCTCGCGCGCGGTGGTGAGCGTGCCCGCGGCGGCGCCCCTTCCGCCCCAGCGTCCCCTGCGCCTGCTCTGCCCCACCGACCTCTCGGTGGGCGCCGACCGCGCCCTCGCGCAGGCGCTGGACCACGCCGCCTGGCTCGACGCCGAGGTCCACGTCCTCTTCGTGCTCGATCTGCCCGGCTACGTGGCCCACCAGCCGGAGCTCTGCCGTGAGCTCGAGCACCGCGTGGCGCTCGAGCTCCAAGGGCTCGTCGAGCGCCACCGGAGCGGCCCGCGCCGCCTCGAGGCGATGCTCCGGCACGGGCCGCCCGCCGAGGAGATCGCCCGGGCCGCCGACGCGCTCGACGCGGACGCGATCCTTCTGCCCACGCACGCCCGATCGGGCGTCGCGCGCTTCTTCCTCGGCAGCGTCGCCGAGCGCCTGATCCGCGGGGCGGCGCGGCCGGTGTGGACCTTCCGCCTGGGGGCCTCGGAATGACCAAGTCGCTGGTGTGTGGTGTGGACCTCGGACCCCAGGGTGCGGCCGTCGGCGACGTCGCCGCGCAGTTCGGCCGGGACCTCGGCCTCGGCCTCTGCCTCGTGCACGCCTACGGCGGCGCTCCGGCCGCTCCGGCCGGGACGCTCGGGGCCTCCGTGCTCGCCGACCGGCTCGAGCGGGAGCACGACGAACTGCTCGTGGCGCTCGCCGCGGAGCGCGCCCGCATCGAGCAGCGCGGCGGCCGCGTGAGCTCGGCGCGGCTGGTCGTCGGCCACCCCTACGAGGTGATCGTCGAGGAGGCCCGCGCGCTCGAGGCGCGCTTCGTCGCGGTCGGCCCCCACGTCCCGGCCGCCGGCGCCGGCGCCTTCCTGGAGCGGTTCCTCGGCGGCACGGCCGACGCCGTCCTGCGGCAGGCGCCGTGTCCGGTCCTCGTGGCCTCGGGTGGCGCCCTCGCTCCGCTCCGCGGTCGGGTGCTGCTCGTCGGCCTCGACGGAGAGGCGGCCAGCCTCCGCGCGCTCACCGAGACGATGGAGATCGCGGCGGCGGCCTCCGCGAGCGTCGAGGCCATCTACGTCGGCGAGGACGCGAGCGTGGTCGATCGCGCCGCGGCCCATGCCCGCGCCCACGCGCCCTCGTCCCACCTCGCCGGCGTGCTGACCGGCGTGCGTCAGACCGCCCTCGACGGGGGCCTCGCCTCGACGCTGCTCGAGATGGTCCGCCGCACGAACGCGGCGCTCCTCTCGGTGGGCACCCACGGCCGCACGGGCCTCGGGCATGCGGTGCTCGGCAGCGTCGCCGAGGAGCTGTGCCGCAGCGCGAGCACGCCAGTCCTCGTCACCCGCGCCCACGGCGGCCGGCATTGACGGGCGCAGAGGAGGCGGGTCTGAGCGCGGCCGAGGCCGCCTCCCGCCTCCGCCGCGACGGCCCGAACGTCCTGGCCGACACCCAGACCAAGGGCCTCTTCGCCCTGCTCGCTGCGCTCGTCGCCGAGCCCATGATCGCGCTGCTCCTCGCGGCGGTCGCGCTCTACCTCGTCCTCGGCGAGATCCGAGAAGCCTTGTTGATGAGCGGCTCGGTGGTCGTGATCCTCGCGCTCACGCTCGTCACCGAGTGGCGCACCGAGCGCGCCGCGCGGGCGCTGCGCGAGCTCGGCAGCCCCCGCGCGCTCGTGATCCGCGACGGGGTGCCCACCCGCATCCCTGGCGCCGAGGTCGTGGCCGGCGACCTCGTGCAGATCGACGAAGGCGATCGGGTCCCGGCCGACGGGGAGCTCTTGCCCGGCGCGCAGGGCGAGCTGCTGCGGGTCGACGAGTCGCTGCTCACCGGCGAGTCGGCCCCGATCACGAAGGACGCCGCGAGCGAGGTCGGCCGGCAGCTGCTCGCCGGGACGCTCGTGGCGTTCGGCGGCGGGCGCATGCGCGTCACCGCCACCGGTCGTCGCACCCGCATGGGCGCCCTCGGCGCGCGGCTCGGCGAGCTCGCGCCCGAGACCTCGCCGCTCCGCCGCGACATCGACCGGCTCGTGCGTCTCTTCGCCGCGCTCGGACTCGGCGCCTCGCTCCTGCTCCTGGCCTGGCTCGCCCTGTCCGGCACGCCGATCACCGAGGCGCTCCTCGCGGGGATCGGCCTCGCGATCGGCATGATCCCCGAGGAGTATCCGGTGATCCTCACCGTGTTCCTCGCGATCGGCGCCTGGCGCATGTCCCGTGAGCACGTCCTCGTGCGGCGCCTGCCGGCGATCGAGGCGCTCGGCGCGACGACCGTGCTGTGCGTCGACAAGACCGGCACCCTCACCGTGAACCGGATGCGGCTGAGCACCCTCTGGACCCCAGCGGGCGGACGCCAGAGCGCCGCGGGCGCGCTCGACGAGGCGTCGGCTCGCCTCCTCGCCGCCGCCGCGGCCGCGAGCCGCAAGACCACGAGCGAGCCGATGGACGCGGCGCTCGCGAGCGCCGCGGAGGACGCGGGACTCGCGCCCGAGGGCGTGCCCACGCACGAGTATCCGTTCGGCAAGATCGAGCCCGCCGAGGGGATCGACGAGGACCTGTCCCGCGCGCTCTCGCGCAGCGCGGCGCGGGCCTGGCGCGCGCCGGGCGGAGCCCCCGTCGTGCTCGGCCTCAAGGGCGCGCTCGAGGCCGTGCTCCACCTCTCCTGCGCGCCGCGCCACGAGCGCGAGGCCTACGCCGCGGCGGCCTCCGAGCTCGCTGCCGCGGGGCTGCGCGTCCTGGCGATCGCCCGGGCCGAACACGACCCGGCCGCGCCGCTCCCCGCCTCGCGCGCGGCGCTGCCGTGGCAGCTCCTCGGCCTCGTCGGCATCGCCGATCCGGTCCGCGAGGAGGTGCCCGAGGCGGTGAAGGCGTGCCTCGGCGCCGGGGTGCGGATCCTGATGATCACCGGCGATCACCCCGAGACCGCCCGGGCCATCGCGCGCGAGGCGGGCATCGCGCCGATCGAGCTGCTCACCGGCCCGGAGCTCGAGCTGCTCACCGACGCCGAACTCTCGTCGCGCCTCGCGACGCTCACCGTGGTCGCCCGCGCGCACCCCGAGCACAAGCTCCGCCTCGTCGAGGCGCTCTCGGCCCGCGGCGAGGTCGTCGCGATGACCGGCGACGGGGTCAACGATGCCCTCGCCCTGAAGGCCGCCACGATCGGGATCGCGATGGGCGCCCGCGGCACCGACGTCGCGCGCGAGGCCGCCTCGATCGTGCTCGCCGACGACCGCTTCGACTCCATCGTCGCCGGTCTGCGCCGGGGCCGCCGCATCTTCGAGAACCTGCAGCGCGCCTCCGGCTTCGTGCTCATGGTCCACGTGCTGCTCGCCGGGCTCGCCCTCGTCCCGGTCGTGCTCGGTCACCCCTCGGCGCTGCTCCCTCTGCACATCGTCCTGCTCGAGCTGATCGTCGATCCGTCCTGCTCGATCGTCTTCGAGCGCGAGCCGGCGCCGGCCGACCTCCTCACCCGGCCTCCCCGCGATCCGCGGACCTCGGTGCTCGAGCGCCGCGAGGTCGTGCCGGCCCTCGCCGCGGGCCTCGCGTGCCTCGCCGTCATCGTCGGCCTCTACGTCGCCGGACTCGCGCAGGGCGCTTCGCCCGAGAGCGCGCGTCTGACGGCCTTCCTGGGCGTCGTGACGGCGCTCGTCGCCTCGATTCCCCTCGGCCGGGTCCCCGGCACGGTCCGCTCCGATGCCAGCTCGCGGCGCGCGCTCGCCGTGCTCGTCGTCACGGTGCTGGCGGGCCTCGGACTGCTCATCGGCGCTCCGTCCGCTCGCAGCGCGCTGCACTGGGCGCTGCCCGAGCCGCTCCCCGTGCTCGTGACCCTCGTCGCGCTGCCCGGCGTCATCGGGCTCGTGTACCGTCTCGCTCCCCGCGCCACCCGCTCCCGTGCCCACACCGTCCCGGAGGCCCCATGACCTTCCAGCGCGTCCTGCTCGCCACCGACTTCAGCCCGTCCGCGAAGGCCGCCGCACGCCTCGCCGTCGAGGTCGCCAGCCGCTTCGACGCGGAGCTGCACATCGTGCACGCCTACGGCCTGCCGGGGCTCACCCTGCCCGACGGCACCTTCTACGCAGCGCCCGACTACGCCGCGAAGGTCGCCGAGTCGGCGCAGAAGGCGCTGGACGCCGAGGTGCAGGCGCACACCGGCCTCCGGATCCGCGTCGAGGGCCACCTCAAGATGGAGGAGCCGCACCGCGCGATCCTCGAGACGGCGAAGGAGGTCGGCGCGGGCTTGATCGTGCTGGGCACCCACGGTCGCCGTGGCCTGCCGCGCTGGCTGATGGGATCGGTCGCCGAGCACGTCGTGCGCACCGCTCCCGTCCCGGTCCTCACCGTGCACGCCGGCGAGACATGAGGCGGCCGGTGTCCCGCGCCCTGTGGCTCCTGCTCCTCGCGGCCTGCGAGGTCGTACGCCCCATGCCCCCCGACGTCGGCCCCGACGTCCCGCTGCCCGATGCGCCGCTCCTCACCGACGGCGGCGCGTGCCGCGCCTTCGCGGGCGTCTACGTCGGCACCACGAGCTGCCCCGGCATCGCGATCGGGGCCTTCGCCGCGTGTGTCGGCCAGGACGGCTGCGACGGCGCGCTGCACCTCGCCGAGGCCGGCGGCGTCGCCCGCTTTCAGCTCGTGGGCGACCGCGGCACCTTCCGCGACGGCGCCTTGCCGGCCGAGGTCGCCTGCAGCCGGATCGAGCACGACGGCGAGACCTTGCGGCTCGAGTGCGTCGACCGCTCCGCGATCGGGTGCAGCGTGACCCTCGTGCGCCGCGCCTTCGAGGCGGAGGGGATCTGCTGCCTCGACGACGGCGCCTGCGCGGCCGGCGCGGCCTGCACCCTCGTCCCGATCGGGGGCGGACTGCCCGAGACCACCGCGTGCCTGCCGCGGCGCGAGATGCCGCGCGCGGTCGGGGCCTCGTGCACCCGGACCGAGCCGGGACAGGACGACTGCGCGGCCGGCGCCTTCTGCACGCCGCTCGGCGGCGCGGGCGGAGCGCTCCGCTGCCGGGCCCTCTGCCGCGACGGGGCGGGCTGCGGCCCCGCCGAGGTCTGCGCATCCGCGGGGACCGCGCCGCGCATGGGCACCTGCGTCGCGGCCTGCGATCCCTTCGATCCGTCGGCCTGCGGCGCCGGCCTCGGCTGCGCGCCGGTCTCCAGCCTCGATGCGCCGAGCCCGCGCGCCGTGTGCCTCGACGCGGGCACCGGTGCGCTGGGCGAGCCCTGCGAGGCGAGCGGCTGCCTCCCCGGGCTGCTCTGCGCCCGCGACGAGCTGCTCGTCCTGCGCTGCGCTCCCCCCTGCGACCCGGACCATCCCTGCCTCACCGGCATCTGCGCGCCGCTCGGCGACGGCGCAGGCCTCGGCGCCTGCCGCTAGCGATCCCGCCGTGCCCGGTGCGGGCTATCCTCGCCGCCGGGGACCGCCGGGTCCTCAGGCCGAGGGCCTGGCAGGAGCACGCAGTGAGCGAGACACCCGAGAGAGCCGTCGTCCGGAACGAGCGCACCATGCGCTTTCGCGTGCTCTCGTGGCTCGGGCGGCTCTGGGATCGCGTCGAGCGCCTCTTCGGCCAGCTCGTGCGCCGCGCCTCGCGCCAGCGCCGGCAGATCGCCGCCGAGGCCCGCCTTCTCGAGGCCGAGGTGCTGCAGCTCGGGGCCCGTCTCCTCGATCACGCGCCGCCGCTCGGCTTCACCGCCGCGTCGTTCAAGGTCCGCCCGGTGCGCACCCAGTTCTACGGCCACGGCGGCTTCATGGGCGCCGCGCCCGCGCTGCTCGCCGACGATCGCTTCCGCCGCATCCTCGCGTTCCTCATGCCCGACGTCTTCCAGACGGTGCGCGCCGCCCTCGCCGACAATCCCGACCCCACGCCGGTCATGCCGATGATGGAGAACAACCCGGTCGCGGCTGCCTTCGGGGTGCTCGAGGGCACCCGCCGTCCCCGCCCCGAGGGCGAGGAGAGCCCGCACCACCTCGCGGGCATCGAGTGGGATCTCTTCTTCGACAGCGCCCTGCTCGATCGGTGGGAGGCCGTGCGGGGCGATCGCGCCCGCCTCGACGCGGTGCTCGCGCAGGCGATCGACACCTCGCTCATCGCCCACGCCGACGCCCGCGACACGGTGCAGGAGGCGCTCGGTCTCTGCCAATACGCCGACGTCCGCAAGACGCCCAAGACCGCCCTCGGCGGGGTCGAGATCGACGCCTGGCTCGACCTCTTCGCGCGGGCCCTCGCGCTCGGCGCGGCCCCCGACCCCGAGCCGCTCTTCGCCGCGATGGCGGAGGAGCCTCGGCTCGTCTCCGACGAGCCCTGCATGCAGCACACCTTCGCGCGATGCTGGCCTGCGGCCCGCTGCGTCGAGGTCTTCCGCGAGGTCACCGGCAGGCCCTGCTTCTCGGTGATCCTCGACGTGAAGTCGCTGCGCAGCACCCCGGAATTCCTCGCCGATTTCGTGCGCGCCCTCAACGCGCGCGGGGTCCACGTGTCCGCCGTCGGCTCCTTTCTCCGCGACGAGACCGTCGGCCTCTCCGCGGTCGAGCAGCGCATCGACGGCGCCCTCTTGCCCGGCCCGCGGGAGCTGCAGTTCTTCCACTTCGCCGGGGATCTGCAGGCCGCGTGCGACGCCGGGCGCATCGAGCGCGGCCAGAGCGTGCTCTTCAATGGCGCGAGCCTCCTCGACGTCACCACGCACGAGGGCGGCGCGCCGACCTACAGCACGAAGCTCCGCGTCCTGGCCGAGCTCGAGGCCTACCGCCGCCGCTTCGAGCTGCACATCGGCTACTACGTGCAGGAGGGCGACTGCGATCACGCCGCCGCGGCCCTGCTCTCCGATCTCAGCGAGGCCCGCCCCGACACCTTCGAGCTCGGCTTCGCCTGGGGCGGCCTGCGCGACGAGGTGCATCTGCCCACCTCGGAGGTCCCCCGCCTCGGCTACGGCAGCCAGCGCGCGCTCGAGCGGATCGGCCGCGCCCGCCAGTGGCAGCTCGGCGCCTCCTGAGCGCCGCTCGATCGGCTCCGAACGTCAGGGCCCCGGCGGACAGTCCGCGCCGTCCCACGGGAAGGCCGCGCTCGCCCGGCCGACGCCGACGACCTCGACCTCGAGGCCGATCTCGTGCCGCGGCGCCGAGCACGGCAGATCGTAGAGGATCGCGTACACGGTCTGGCTCGCGCCGCAGCGCAGTCGGACGGTCTCCACGAACGGAGCCGGCATCCCGTCGATCGAGGTCGTGCCCCGCACGAGGGCGCACGGGCGCGACGCATCGACGAGGAGCCGGAAGCCGACCATCGCGAGGCCCTGGGTCCCGATCACGACCGGCGGCGCCTCGAGCGAGAGGCGCACCGCGCCGGGCTCGCTCGAGGTGTCCGGCGTCCGGCACGACTCGGCGCGGCGCGGGCCACAGCCCTCGCAGCGCACCTCCTCGCGCCAGCGGCCGTCCTCGCATACGAAGCGCAAGCCTACGGGATCGCTGGGGAAATCCGGGTGAGCATAGAAGCACTCGAGGACCCCGATGCAGTCCCCGCCGGCTGCCGGCGCCTCGGCCGGGCAGGCCGCGTCGGGGCTCCCGCACGGCGCCGCGGCGCAGCCGACGAGGAGCCCGATCCAGAGCGAACGCACCCCGAGCAACTAGCGCCTCGCGCCCGCCCGCGCCGGCCGCTACGCTCCCGCTCCATGTCCGCCCGCCTCGCCATCGCCTCCACGCTCGCCCTCCTCCTTGCGGGCTGCCCGGCCTCCGAGACCCCCGACGCCGGCGCCGATGTCGCGTCGCCGGACGCCCCGGCTCCCGACGCCCCCGCCGCCCCGGACGCCCCGAGCGGCCTCGACGCGCCGAGCGGCTCCGATGCGCCGACCGCCGCCGACGCCCCGGTTCCCTCCGATGTCCCGAGCGCGAGCGACGCGCCGGGCGCGGCCGATGCCCCGAGCGCCCCCGACGCCCCGCTCGGCTGCACGGTCGATGGCGACTGCCCGCCCGCGCTCACCTGCCTTCCGGGCGGCCGCTGCGGATGCCCCGCGTCCCCCGCGCCGACGGCCGACGCCATGGGCCGCATCCCCGACCTGATCCTCACCGAGATCGTGCCCGGCACCGCCATCGAGCTCTTCAACACGACCGCGAGCGACATCTCCCTGCCCGGCAGCTACCAGCTCTGCTCGCCCTTCGTGTACGCCGGCCTCGGGCTCGGCACCGTCCCCGCGGGCGGCTACCTGACCATCCCCTGGCCCGCCGGCTTCGAGGACACCCTGGCTGGCGGCGAGGTCATCCTCTACAGCAACGGCTCGTTCGGCTCGGCCGCCAGCGTGATGGACTTCGTGTGCTGGGGCACCAACCCCCACGGCACCCGCCAGTCCCTCGCGTTCTCCGCCGGGCGATGGAGCGCCGGGACGGGCGGCTGCGCCCCCGCCATCACCGGCGGCGCCCTGCACCGTCGCCCCGGCACCGCGGGCACGTCCGCAGCCGACTACGACACGACCTCGCCGCCGTCGCCGGTCAGCTGCACGCCCTGAGCGCGCTCGGCTGTCACGTTCGGGGCGCCTCGGGCCCAGGACGGGTCGAGGCGGCCCGTGCCGCCCGAAGGAGTGTCCGATGCGCCGTCTCTCGATCGTTGCCCTGCTCGCCGCCCTCGTCGTCCCCGCCGTCGTGTACGCGACGTCTGCCTCGTGCGGCGCTTCCTGCGCCTGTGGCGATTCCTGCTCCTGCGGCAGCGCCTGCCCCTGCGGCCACTGATCCCCTCCGGCCACGGAACCCCTGCGGCCATGGAGCCCCGCGCACCCGGGCCCTCGGGTCCGAGCGTCCGAGGGGAGTAGGATCGCCACCCGTTGCAACCGACCCCGCGACGAGAGCTCGGGCGCGCGATGCGGCGCCTCGCCGAGGGCGAGCGCGCTGCCATCGACGAGGTCTACCGCGGCCTCCGCGGCCCGGTGTCCGAGCTCTGTCGGCGCCTGCTCGACGGCGCGCCCGAGGCCGAGGACGTCGCCTCCGAGACGCTCGGCGAGATCTTCGCCCGCGCCGCCGAGTTCGACCCGGAGCGGGACGTCGTGGCCTGGGCCGTCACCATCGCGACCTGGCGCTGCCGTACCGAGCGGCGCCGCCGGCACCGCGCCAGGCTCGCGCCCCTCGACGAAGCCGCGCTCGCCCCCGCCGAGGGCAACCCGGAGGAGGCCTACCTGACCCGCGAGGCCCACGCGATCCTCGAGTCCGCGCAGGCCCAGCTCGGCGACCTCGACCGCGAGGCCCTCGCGGCCGTGCTCGGCGGTGCGCCCCTGAGCGCCGCCCTGCGCAAACGAAAAGAGCGGCTCTTGCCCCGACTGAGGCGACTGCTCGGAGGTGCCCCGTGACCCTGCCGCGACCCGACGACCCCGCGCCCGCCCACCTCCGCGCCGCCTACGAGCGCGGGCGCCTCGGCACCGCCCTCCGCCGCGCGCTGCCGTCGTCGCTCTTTCTCGCCGTCGTGGTGCTCGAAGGCGCCCCGGTCGGCCGGCTCGCGCTCGCCTCGCTGCTCGTCGCCAGCGCCGTCCTCGCCCACGTGGTCGGCCGCGGCGCCGCCCGTGCGGTGCTCCCCGCGCTCCTCCTGGCGCTCGTCCCCTTCGCGGTGGTCCGCATCGCCGAGTCCGCCGGTCACGTCTGCCTCGGCGAGTCCTGCGTGAGCTGGTGCTTGCCGGCGTGCGCCTTCGGCGGCCTGCTCGGCGGCGTCGGGGTCGGTGTGGTGGGCGCCCGCGACGAGGACCGCGCCGGCTTCGTGCTCGCGGCCGCCACCCTCGCCATCCTCGGCGGGGCCCTCGGCTGCGTCTGTGCAGGCGGCGCGGGCATGAGCGGGGTCGCCCTCGGCACGGTCCTCGGCCTGGCGCCGTCGCTCGCGCTCGCACTCCGTCGCGCCTGATTTCCTGCCCCGCGGGTCCTGCCACCGCGCGGCCGCGTCCCGTGTCCCGCGCCCCGGGGAGCGCGGCGGACCCGGTGCTCTGGCTCAGCCGAGGTGCTGGTGCAGGAACTTCGTCGTCCGCGGCCACGCCGTCTTGGCCGCCGCTGCGTCGAACTTGCTCGGATCGTCGGCCCGCATGAAGGCGTGCCCGGCGTCGTAGACGAAGAGCTCCATCTGCTTGCCCGCGGCCTTGGCCCCGGCAGCGAATTCCTCGGCCTTGTCCGCCTTCGCCCAGTCGTCCGCTTTGGCGAAGTGCGCCTGGATCGGACAGCCGATCCGCCCCGCCTCGAGGTACTCGCCCGGCGGCAGCCCGTAGAACGGCACCGCGCAGGAGAGCCCGTCCATCCGGGTCGAGGCCGCGAAGGCCATCGCACCGCCCATGCAGAAGCCGAGGATCGCGACGTGCCCGTTGCAGCGCGGGTGGGCCTTGGCCCACGCGCTCGCCGCGCGGAAGATCTCGAGCGACGTGTCGGTCTTCATCGCCTGCATCAGCTCGTAGGCGCGCCCGTCGTCGGAGGCGACCTCGCCGAAGTACAGGTCCGGCGCGATCGCGACGAAGCCTTCTTCCGCGAGCCGCTCGGCCATGCCGGTGAAGCGGTGGTTCAGGCCGTGCCACTCGTGGACCACGATGACCGCGCCGTGCTTGCCCTCGCCCTTCGGCAGCGCCACCGCCGCCTCGGTCGCCCTGCCACCCACCTCGAGCCGAATGCGTTCCGTCATGTTCCTCGCTCCATGCCCTCCCTGCGGGGCGCGCGGAGGTATAGGCGCGCGCGTCGCCGCTTGCCATCAGAACGGCGGCGCGATCGGCTCGAAGTCCATCCCGCCGGGCACGAAGTAGCTCGTGTAGCTCGCGTAGCCCGTCAGGTAGAGGCCGAAGGCCGTGTTGCCGGTCGCGGCGTGCGTCCCCGGCAACAGGTCCACGTGCCCGAGCCCCATCGTCGTGCCCGGCACGGGGACGAGCTCCACGAGCCGATCGTCGATCACCACCCGCGCCCCTCTCGGCGCGGCCACCGTCGCCGCGCTCCGCTCGTAGGTCGCCGGGGTCAGCACGTCGTAGCGGTCGCGGAACTGCGCGCTCGGCACCACCAGCGCCATCGCCGGATCGCCCACGGCCGGACCGCTCACGGCGCCGAGCCCCCCGTAATTCTGCCCCACGAGGAACACCGCACCGAGCAGGGGACCCGAGCCCCGCGCCCATCGCGCCTCCGACAGCTCGATCTCGAAGAACTCGCCGCGATCGATCGTGCGCGGCGCCTCCCCCTCCACCAACGGCGGCTCGAGCCGGATCGTGTTCCCATCACGCAGCGACACGATGCGCACCACGTTCGGCTCGCCCGCCCGCAGCGGCTCGGTGACCGGGAGGAACGCGTCGTTCCCGAGCGCCTCCACCGGGATCAGCTGCTCCTCGAGGTGATCGCACGCCCACCGATCGAAGGGGACGAACGTGCAGTCGTGCCCTACGAACACCGCGAGCGGGCCGCTGCCGCGGATCTCCGTACCGGTGAGGTCGAAGCCCGGTCCCGGATCGCAGTACGAGAGCGACATTCCGTCGGGGGACATCTCCGCCCGCGAGGTGCCGGGGCATCCGGTCGGCGCCGCCGAGAGCAACTGCACGACCTCGCCCGGGGCCAGGGAGAAGGTCGCCCTCGTGCCCGGCACGAAGGCCGGCAGGTCCGCGCCCGGCTCGATCGCCGCGCGGCTTCGCACCTCGACGTCGACCGGCGCATCGCCCACGCCCACCAGCGCGACGAGGCCCGGCGTGGCCACCCGGCTCCCGCCCACCTCGATCACGTGGGTCGGCCGGGTGATCGCGAGGTAGCTCGCAGTGAGCACGTGCGTGGGCAGGAGCAGCGAGGCGTCGTTGGAGAAGGAAAAACAGTCCCGCCCCTCGCAGCCCTCCGACTCCCGGAACCGCAGCGGATTGAACTGCGTCACCGTGACCGGCACGTCCGACCGGATCCGGTACGCCCCGCCCGGCACGCGCACCGACGCGGCCGGGATGGTTGGGTCACCGCGCAGCGCCTCGATCCACGGCAGCTCGACCACCTCGAGCCCGGAGGGCGGGATGCGCAGCGCGATCGGCGCCTCGAGCGCTCCCCCCTCGATCGTGACCGCAGCGGGCACGAGCTGCGGATTCGCCACCGACACCGCGAACGTGAACGAGCCCGACAGCACGCTGTTGCGGAGGGTGACGGGCGTGTACTCGCACCCGATGTAGCTCTCCGCCGCCTCGGCCTCCGCGCACAGGTCGGCGCAGCCATCGGCGGAGCAGCGCAGCCCGGCCGCGGCGTCGCAGGTCTCGAAGGCCTGCCACCCCGCGCCGTCCTCGGTGCAGCGCTCGCGGATCTCGCTCGCGCCCTCGGTGGTGCAGCGGATCCGGCCGGGCACGCACGCAAGGCACCCGATCCCGTCCGCGCAGCTTCGTCCGCTTCGGGCGCAGTCGACGCTCGCCCGCGGGGTCGCGCTCGCGCCGTCGCACGTGTACGCCCAGTCGCCCACGCACACGATCGCGTCCGCCGCCGCGCCCTCGCAGGCGGGCGGCGGCCCTCCGTCGAGCCCGACCGGCGCGAAGGGCACCCTCGGTCCGCAGCCGCACACCAGCACGAAGAGCAGCGCGCCGCGGTTCACGCAGCGAGTCTAGTCGATCACCGGGGCCGCGGCGCGAAGCCGATGTCGGCGAAGAAGAGCCGGAGCTGCCGGAAGTACTGCCCCCGGTCGAGGTGCACGAGGTGGCTGCCTGGAAACCAGTGCAGCCGGCAGCGGTCCCAGTGCTCCCACAAGAGCCGCGAGTGCGAGGGCGGCGCGAGCCGGTCGCCGACGCCGCCGATCACGAAGAGCCGCTCGCGGGGCAGGACGGGCTGCCAGGTCAGCGGACAGCTCGGCGCCAGCAGCCTCCGCGCGTCGGTCAACGAGCGCCCGCTCAGGGCGAGCGCCGCCCGCACCACGCTGCCGATCGGCTCCCACTCGAGCACGAGATCGGCGATCGACACCACCGGCACGTTCGGCACCGCGAACGCGAGCTTCGGCTCGACCGCCGCGAGGAGCGCCGCGGTGAAGCCACCGAGCGACACGCCCGTCACGCCCACCTTCGGCGCGCCCAGCTCCTCGAGCAGGTACCGAATCCAGATGCGGATGTCGAAGACGCCCTGCGCGAACGCCTCGTTGATCGCCGCGGGCCCGCCCGAGAAGAAGCCGAAGCCCGAGAACGGCGATCCCTTCAGCTGCCGCGGCCCGTGGAAGGGCAGGGTGACGAGCAGCACGTCGTAGCCCGCCGCATACAGCCACGGGATCGAGAAGAACCACTCGTTCACGTGGTACAGGTCGGCCGAGAAGCCATGCACCGCGATCACGGTGGGCCGCGCGGCGCCCCGGTGGCGGAAGATCCGGGCATGCGCCTGCCGGTTGCGCGGATGGCCCTCCCAGCGCGGCCGCTGCCTCGGCGAGACCGGCACGAAGGGGCTCTCGAAGCGCAGCTCCTCGGCGACTCCATCCTCCGGTCGGAAGAGCCCGGCGAGGGGCGAGCGCGACATCGGCTGGTGCTCGACGTGCACCCGTGGCGGCGCGGCGAAGAACGCCTCGCGCCGCTGCCGCTCGGCGATCGCCGCGTAGAAGTCCAGCTCGCCGAAGGCCCGCGCGAGCTCCAGCGGGTGGTAGCCGGCCGGCAGCGCGGTCGCGCCGACGAGGCACGCGCCCGCGGTGCGGAGGGCGACGTCGCTCGCGCTCGTCACCGCCACCCGCGCTCGGTCGAAGGGCCCGAGCCGGAAGCGTTCCGGACGCTCGGCGAAGTCGGTGGGCAGCGCCTCCCACCACGGCTGCCCTCGCCCCGGCGCCGGGAAGCGCTCGGGCGGCCGGTCGAGGCCTTCGTGAACGATCCGCGACAGAACGGCCGAGCGGGTCACGGAGGCAGCCTACGAGAGCCCGCCTCCGCGCCCCAAATTTCGCGCCCGAAGCCTCAGCAGCGGTCGGCGAGGCAGGCCGCGATCTCGGTGCGGCACTCGCTCATGATGCAGGAGAAGTCGGTGCAGGTGCCGATGTTGCCGATCGCGCAGTTCACCACCTGATCGAGGAAGAACCGCGAGTCGGTGCAGGTCTGCGCCACGCAGCCCGCGAGGCAGCTCAGCGAGAAGCTCGGGATGCCGCCGCCGCCGCCGAAGTCGATGCAGCTGAACACGCAGGTCAGGCTCTCGCCGCACGAGTTCAGCGCACACATGCCGCAGTCGGACGGGCAGTTCACGCAGTCCTCGAAGCCGCCCGTCGTCTCGCAGCGCATGTTGCCGCAGACCGAGCACACGCCGCAGTCGGTCGAGCAGCTCGCGCAGGTCTCGGTGCCCCGGCACCGGCCGTCGCCGCACGACGGGCACGCGCCGCAGTCGGCGGCGCAGCTGAAGCAGTTCTCGCCCGCCCCCGCGTTGCAGGTCCCATCGCCGCAGGTCGAGCACGCGCCGCAGTCGGGCGCGCAGGAGAAGCAGTCCTCCCCGTCGGTCGCCCGGCAGAAGCCGTCCCCGCAGGTCCGGCACACGCCGCAGTCGCCGGGGCAGGTCGAGCACGTCTCGGTGGGATCGCAGCTCCGGTCGCCGCAGGTCCGGCAGAGGCCGCAGTCGGTGGGGCAGCTCGCGCAGTCCTCCGAGCCGGTGCAGGTGCCATCGCCGCAGGTCACGCAGCGGCCGCAGTCCGCCGGGCAGCTGCCGCAGGTCTCGCCGCCGTTGCAGGTGCGGTCGCCGCAGGTGACGCACGCGCCGCAGTCGGCCGCGCAGCTCGAGCAGGTCTCGCCGCCGTTGCAGGTGCCATCGCCGCAGGTGATGCAGATGCCGCAGTCCGAGGCGCAGCTCGCGCACGTCTCGCCGGCGTCGCAGGCCCCGTTCGGGCAGGTCGGGCACAGCCCGCAGTCGGCCGGGCAGCTGTCGCACGCCTCGCCCGCGCCGCACACGCCATCGGGGCAGGTCGGGCAGCTGCCGCAGTCGCGCGGGCAGCTGGTGCAGGTCTCGTCCGCGCCGCAGGTCCCGTCGCCGCAGGTCACGCACGAGCCGCAGTCGCGCGGGCAGGTGGTGCAGGTCTCCGACAGCTCCGCCGCGCACACCCCGTCACCGCACTCACCGCAGCGCCCACAGTCCTCCGAGCAAGACTCGCAGGTCTCTCCCACGTTGCAGATGCTGTCGCCGCACACCGCCCCGGGGGTGTCGACCTGCACGTCGGGCGTGTCCCGGGCGGCATCGGCCGCGTCGATCCGCGCATCGGAGATGCCCCCATCCATCGTGGGCGTCGGTCCTCCCCGCAGCGTCGAGCGCCCGCAGCCGGCGGCCGAGAGCACGAGGGAACAGCAAGCAACGGAGAGGACGAGCGCGCGGTTCATTCAGAAGCTCCTGGCGCGCACCATAGGGGAAAGCCGCGGCGAGCGCCATCGAACGGCGGCTTCTGCGGTGCGCTCGGCCACGTCAGCGTTCGCCGGCTTCCGCCTCGGAATCGTGCTTGAGGGCAAGAGACCACGGGGGGTAGGCTCGGCGCCATGGCGGGTCCGACCGCCTCCCACCCCATGCTGCTGGCCGGGGGCGTCCTGCTCGCGCTCGTGGCGCCGGTCCGTCCGGTGCGCGCCAGCGATCTCGACGACTTCCAGCTCTGCCGCGCCGCCTACGAGGCGCAGGAGTGGCCCCGCGCGGTCGCCTGCTTCGAGGGCCTCGTCGGCGGCGAGCTGCCCCGGCTCGGCTCGACCTCCCTCACCCTCGAGTCCCGGAAATACCTCGCCGCGGCGTACTTCTTCGTCGGACGCCGGGAGGCCGCGGGCACCCAGTTCGAGCGCCTGCTCCGCGAGGATCCGAGCTACGAGCTCGACGCATCCAGCTTTCCGGTCGAGGTCGTCGAGCTCTTCGACCACGTGCGCACCGAGATCCGCGCCGAGCTGCGTCTTGCCGAGGAGCGCGCCGCCGAGGCCGCCCGCCGGGCCGAGGCCGCTGCCCGGGTCCGCGCGCTCGCCGCCCTCTTCGAGGAGGAGGTCGAGGTCGAGGTCGAGAATTCCCGCTGGATCGCCGCGATCCCCTTCGGCGTCGGCCAGTTCGAGCGCGGTGACCCCGGCCTCGGCGCGTTTTTCCTCGTCAGCGAGAGCCTCTTCGCCCTCACCGCGGCCCTCACCCTCGGGGTCCACGAGTACGTGCTCGGCCTGGTCGGCACGGGGTCGGTCGCGCCCGGTCGCATCGGCGAGGTGAACGACATCCTCCTCGCGATGCAGGCCACGAACTGGTCCTCCGTCGGCGCGTTCGTCGTCCTCGCCGCCGCCGGCGTCCTCGAAGCCCAGCTCCAATTCCAGCCGACCCGCACGGTCCGCCACCGGCGCACGCTGCCGCCCGAGCTCCGCGAGGACCTCACCCTCTCGGCCGGCCCCCTCGGCGTGTCCGCGCGCCTCCGCTTCTGAGCCCCATGCCCGCCAAAACCCCGCCAGCGGTCCCTCGGTCCCATCCTTGATCACTTGTTCCTTGACAGCGCCGCATCCTCCGCTAAGCTCCCGCCCCCTCGTTTCCGAGAGGCAGTCCGTCCGTGCTCCAACGAGCCGGTCGACCCACCCGAAAACGATGCCCGAGCCCCTCGCCGCCGTCCTCCGACGCCGTCCCGCGGGCTCCCCGGTTCCTGCGACCGGACCGACCGGTTGCCTCCCGACCCGCTCCCCGAGACACGATGCCGACCATCAATCAGCTGATCCGCAAGGGCCGTGAGGCCGTCCGCCACAAGACCGCGTCGCCCGCCCTCGAGGAGTGCCCGCAGAAGCGCGGCGTTTGCACCCGCGTCTACACGACCACCCCGAAGAAGCCGAACTCGGCCCTGCGCAAGGTCGCCCGTGTTCGCCTGTCGAACGGCACCGAGGTCACCACCTACATCCCCGGTGAGGGCCACAACCTGCAGGAGCACTCGGTCGTGCTCATCCGCGGCGGCCGCGTGAAGGACCTCCCCGGCGTCCGCTACCACGTGGTGCGCGGCGCGCTCGACGCGTCGGGCGCGATGGGCCCGTCGAACACCAACAAGGCCAACCGCACCCAGGGCCGCAGCAAGTACGGCGTCAAGCGCCCCAAGAGCTGACCCCTTCACGACTCCCGGAGATTCCCGATGCCCCGCCGCCGCGAAGTACCCAAGCGCAAGATCCTCCCGGATCCGAAGTTCCACGACCGCACGGTCGCGAAGTTCTGCAACATCATCATGAAGGGCGGAAAGAAGAGCACCGCCGAGGGCATCGTCTACGGCGCCTTCGACGTCATCCAGGAGCGCTTCAAGGAGGACCCGATCGAGTGCTTCCGCAAGGCGCTCGACACGGTGAAGCCCAAGGTCGAGGTCAAGAGCCGCCGCGTCGGTGGCGCGACCTACCAGGTCCCCGTCGAGGTGCGCCCCGAGCGCCGCGTCGCGCTCGCGATGCGCTGGCTCGCCGAGTACTCCCGCGACCGCGGCGAGAAGACGATGGTGGAGCGCCTCGCCGCCGAGCTCAAGGAAGCCTCGGAGGGCCGCGGCAACGCGGTCAAGAAGCGCGAGGACGTCCACAAGATGGCCGAGGCCAACAAGGCCTTCGCCCACTACCGGTGGTGAGCCCCACCTGATCCTTTCCGGGTGCGCGGGCGATGTCCCCCACCCCTCGATTCGGTCCCGACAGGTCCACACCATGGAAACCGGCGGGCAGGAGTTCCCTGACTCGGTAATGACGACCGCGACATAGACGGGTGGCTTCGGAAAGACCGCTCGGACGACTGCCAAGCCGGCAGCGAACCGACGACCGACCCCACTCGAACCCTCTCGGGAAAGCACTGGTCCAAGGGTGACCAGGAAAGGCCCGGGGGGGTTTTCGTCTGTCTGAAGCTCCCTTCGCCCGCCCCCCCAACGATCCGGAGAAACGACCGTGCCCCGCGAGTATCCGCTCGAGCGAACCCGAAACATCGGCATCATGGCTCACATCGATGCCGGCAAGACCACGACCACCGAGCGCATCCTCTATTACACCGGCGTCAACTACAAGATCGGCGAGGTCCACGACGGCGCCGCGACGACGGACTGGATGGAGCAGGAGCAGGAGCGCGGCATCACGATCACGTCCGCCGCGATCACTTGCAGCTGGAAGCCGGCCGTCGGTCTCTTCAAGGATCAGCGCTTCCGCATCAACCTGATCGACACCCCCGGGCACGTCGACTTCACCATCGAGGTCGAGCGCTCGCTGCGCGTCCTCGACGGCGCGGTCTGCGTGTTCGACGGCGTCGCGGGCGTCGAGCCCCAGTCCGAGACCGTCTGGCGCCAGGCGGACCGCTACAAGGTCCCGCGCATGTGCTTCGTCAACAAGATGGACCGCGCCGGCGCGAACTTCGAGCGCGCGATGATCTCCATCAAGGAGCGCCTGACGAAGTCGGCCGTGGCCATCCACCTGCCTCTCGGCACCGAGGACAAGCACCGCGGCATCATCGACCTGGTCCGTATGAAGGCGCTCGTGTTCGACGAGGCCAGCAAGGGCCAGAAGTACGAGGAGCAGCCCATCCCCGCCGAGTACCAGGCGGCGGCGGACGAAGCGCGGGCGAAGCTCATCGAGACCGCGGCCGAGGTCGACGACTCGCTCATGGAGCGCTTCCTCGAGGGCGACACGAATTTCTCCGTCGACGAGATCCTCGCGGCGCTCCGCAAGGGGACGCTGTCCTTCAAGTGCGTCGTCGTCATCTGCGGCTCGGCCTTCAAGAACAAGGGCGTTCAGCAGCTCCTCGACGCCGTCGTCGACTTCCTCCCCTCGCCGCTCGACATCCCGGACGTGCAGGGCGAGGACCCCGACAAGGCCGAGATCAAGATGAGCCGCAAGGCGGCCGACGACGCGCCGTTCAGCGGCCTCGCCTTCAAGATCATGACCGACCCGCACGTCGGCACGCTCACCTTCGTCCGCGTCTACTCGGGCACCGTCGCCACCGGCGCGCAGGTCCTCAACGCGACGAAGGGCAAGCGCGAGCGCATCGGCCGCCTCGTGCAGATGCACGCCAACAAGCGCGAGCCCATCGAGGACATCCAGGCGGGCAACATCTGCGCGGTCGCCGGCCTCAAGGACGTCCGCACCGGTGACACCCTCTGCGACGAGAAGCACCCGATCGTGCTCGAGCGCATGGTCTTCCCGGAGCCGGTCATCTCGCAGGCGATCGAGCCCAAGACGAAGGCCGATCAGACCAAGCTCGGCGAGGGCCTGAGCAAGCTCGCCGCCGAGGATCCGAGCTTCCGCACGCACACCGACGAGGAGACCGGCCAGACGATCATCTCGGGCATGGGTGAGCTGCACCTCGAGATCATCGTCGACCGCCTCAAGCGCGAGCACAAGGTCGAGTGCACGGTCGGCGCCCCCGAGGTCGCCTACCGCGAGTCGATCCAGAAGTCGGTCCGCGTCGAAGGCAAGTGGATCAAGCAGTCGGGCGGTCGCGGCCAGTACGGCCACGTCTGGATCGAGATGGGTCCCGCCGAGAAGGGCGCGGGCTACGTCTTCGAGAACAAGATCGTCGGCGGCGTCGTGCCGAAGGAGTTCATTCCTTCGGTCGAGAAGGGCATCCGTGACGCGATGGCCCGCGGCGTCATGGCCGGCTACCCGGTCATCGACGTCACCGCTGCGCTCGTCGACGGCAGCTACCACGACGTCGACTCGCAGGCGCAGCACTTCGAGCTCGCAGCGTCGGTGGCGTTCCAGGACGGCGCGAAGAAGGCCGGCCTGCAGCTCCAGGAGCCGATGATGGGCGTCGAGGTCGTCTGCCCCGAGGACTTCATGGGCGACGTGATCGGCGACCTCAACAGCCGGCGCGGTCAGGTCAAGAACATGGACCAGCGCGGCAACCTCAAGGTCGTCACCGCCGACGTCCCGCTCGCCAACATGTTCGGGTACTCGACGGACCTGCGCAGCAAGACGCAGGGCCGCGCCACCTACTCGATGCAGTTCTCCCACTACTCCGTCGTCCCCAACGCCATCGCCGACGCCATCGTCGCCAAGGTGAAGGGCAAGAAGTGACCCCATGACCACCAAGATCCGCATCCGCCTCAAGGCCTACGATCACCGCCTGCTCGATCAGAGCGCGACGGAGATCGTGGACACCGCCAAGCGCACCGGCGCCCGCGTCGCCGGCCCGATCCCGCTGCCCACCCGCATCAACCGCTTCACCGTGCTGCGCGGACCGCACGTCGACAAGAAGTCGCGCGAGCAGTTCGAGATCCGCACCCACAAGCGCCTCCTCGACATCCTCGATCCGAACCAGGAGACGCTCGCTGCGCTCATGAAGCTCGATCTGAGCGCGGGCGTCGAGGTCGAGATCAAGTCCTGAGCACTGTTTCGTCGAAACAGCCTCGCTCTCCCGGAGTTTCCCATGGCCAAGGTCACCGTTTACAACCTGCGTCGCGAGTCGGTCGGAGACATCGAGCTCGCCGATGACGTGTTCGGCCGCGAGCCGAACCAGGATCTCTTCTACGAAGTGGTGAAGGCGCAGCTCGCCTCGCGCCGCGCTGGAACCGCCAAGACGAAGACCCGCTCCGAAGTGAGCGGCTCGACGAAGAAGATCTACCGCCAGAAGGGCACCGGCTCGTCGCGTCACGGCGACCGGAACGCCCCGAGCTTCGTCGGCGGCGGTCAGATGCACGGCCCCGTGCCGCGCAGCTATGCCTACCGTCCGCCGCGCAAGATGCGGATCGCCGCCCTCTCGGGTGCGCTCTCCCTGAAGCTCAAGGAGGGCACGCTCACCATCGTCGAGGACTTCCAGCTCGACGAGATCAAGACCAAGAAGCTGGTCGGGGTGCTCAGCGCCCTGAAGGTCGACAAGGGTTCGCTGATCGTGGCCGAGAAGGGCAACGACAAGCTCCGGCTGTCGGCCGCGAACCTCCAGGGCCACCAGGTTCTGCCGCCCGAGGGCGTCAACCTCTACGACGTGCTGCGGCACCCGCATCTCGTCCTCACCAAGTCCGCAGCCAAGGCGCTCGAAGCGCGCTGCAAGGCCTGAAAGGAAAGAACGCCATGCAGCTCGAGCGCATCGTTCGTCGTCCCCTGGTCCTCACCGAGAAGGGCAACCGGCTCCGCGAGACGGAGAACCAGTACCTCTTCGAGGTGGCGCGGGACGCCAACAAGATCCAGATCCGCGAAGCCGTCGAGACGCTCTTCAACGTGAGCGTCCTCGAGGTCCGCACGATGATCGTCCGTGGCCGCCTGCGCCGGATGGGCCGCGGTCACGCCAAGACCCAGAACTGGAAGAAGGCGATCGTGACCCTCAAGGAGGGTGACGCGATCGACACCACGGGTGGCGACACCACCGGTGGCGCTGGAGGAGAGGGCTGAGCCCTCGGGAGAGAACGGTCATGCCGATTCGTCAGTTCAAGCCCACCTCTGCCGGGCGCCGCTGGTTCGAGGTCCCCGATTTCGACGGCCTCGAGAAGAAGCGTCCCGAGAAGAAGCTCACCGAGTCCCGCGCCACGATCGACGGCCGCAACAACCAGGGCCGCATCACCGTCCGGTTCCGCGGCGGCGGCCACAAGAAGCGTTACCGCCTGATCGACTTCAAGCGGAACAAGATCGGCGTCCCGGCCACCGTCGCGGCCCTCGAGTACGATCCCAACCGCACCGCGCGCATCGCGCTTCTTCACTACGAGGACGGCGAGAAGTCCTACATCCTCGCGCCCGACGGGCTGAAGAAGGGCGACAAGGTCGTCTCCAGCAAGACGGCGGACATCACGCCGGGCAATGCGCTTCGCCTGCGCTTCATCCCGGTCGGCACGATGATCCACAACATCGAGCTCAAGATCGGCAAGGGCGGTCAGATCGTCCGCTCCGCCGGCGCCGCCGCCCAGCTGATGGCGAAGGACGGCGACTATGCGCAGATGCGCCTTCCCTCGGGCGAGGTCCGCATGGTTCACCTCGACTGCCGGGCCACCGTCGGTCAGGTCTCGAACCTCCAGCACGCGCGTGTCTCGCTCGGCAAGGCCGGCCGCAAGCGCTGGCTGGGCCGTCGGCCCCACAACCGCGGCGTCGCGATGAACCCGGTCGACCACCCGATGGGCGGCGGCGAGGGGCGCACCTCCGGTGGCCGCCATCCCTGCTCGCCGTGGGGTCAGCTCTCGAAGGGCAAGAAGACCCGCACCAACAAGACGACCGACAAGTTCATCGTGAAGCGCCGCGGCTGAGCGCCCCGAGGGCGGTCCCGCGAGGGACGGCCCGTGGCCGCCGCCGTCCTCCGCAGAATCCCCCGCAGAAGCCCCCTCTCCCTCACCTCGAGTAATCCATGGCACGTTCGACCAAGAAGGGCGCGTTCGTCGACGATCATCTGGTCCAGAAGATCGACACCGCGCAGAAGAACAACGATCGCCGCGTGATCAAGACCTGGTCGCGGCGATCGACCATCACCCCGGACTTCGTGGGCCTGCAGTTCAACGTCCACAACGGCCGGAAGTTCATCACCGTGTTCGTCACCGAGCAGATGGTCGGTCACAAGCTCGGCGAGTTCGCCCCCACCCGTTCGTTCGGCGGCCACGCGGCCGACCGAAAGGTCAAGGCGCCGGTTCGGAAGTGATCAAGCTCGACGCCTTGAAGGTCGCGTGCTAGATCGCGCGCCCTTTTGGCGCCGGGCCCTCGCCCCGCTCCTCCGAGCCGGATTTCCCCGAAAGATTTCGAGACCATGGAAGCCACCGCAAAAGCCAGGTTCCAGCGCATCTCGGTCCGCAAGGCGCGCACCGTGATCGGCCTCATCCGCGGCAAGAACGCTGCCGAAGCCCTCGAGATGCTGCGCTTCACCAGGAAGGCCGCCGCTCCGATCGTGTTCAAGCTGCTCGACAGCGCGATCTCGAACGCGAAGGTGAAGAGCCCCGAGCTCGACCTCGACACGCTCAAGATCACGACCGTCTTCGCGGACAAGGCGCCCGACCGCTTCATGCGTCGGTGGCGGCCGCGCGCGATGGGCCGCGCGACGCAGGTCACCAAGGGCATGACCCACATCACCCTCGTCGTCTCGAACGACTGATCCGCCGAAGGACCAAGGACCATGGGACAGAAGACGCATCCGTACGGTTTCCGCCTCGGCGTGATCAAGACGTGGACCTCGAAGTGGTACGAGGACAAGAACTACGCGAAGTGGCTCCACGAGGATCTCGCGCTCCGTAAGAAGATCCGGACCGACCATGCCCACGCGGGCATCGCCGGCGTCGAGATCGAGCGCGCCGCGAACAAGGTCAAGGTCATCATCCAGACTTCGCGCCCCGGCATCATCATCGGCAAGCGCGGCGCGGGCGTCGAGCAGCTCCGCGGTGATCTCCAGAAGCTCACCTCCAACGAGCTCTTCGTCGACATCCAGGAGGTCCGCAAGGCGGAGACGAACGCGCAGCTCGTCGCCGAGAACATCGCGACCCAGCTCGAGCGCCGCGTCGCCTTCCGCCGGGCGATGAAGAAGGCCGTGTCGACCGCCATGAAGTTCGGCGTCAAGGGCATCCGCGTGTACGCCGGCGGCCGCCTCGGCGGCGCCGAGATCGCCCGCAGCGAGAAGTACCGCGAGGGACGCGTGCCGCTCCACACGCTCCGCGCCGACATCGAGTTCGGCACGGCCACCGCCAAGACCACCTACGGCACGATCGGGGTGAAGTGCTGGATCTTCAAGGGCGAGGTGCTCCCGCAGCGCCGCCGCCGCATCCCGGCCTGAGCGCCGTACAGGGAACACCATGCTGCAGCCCAAGCGAACCAAGTTCCGCAAGTCGCACGTCGGCAACCTCAAGGGGAAGGCCTACCGCGGCTCCACCGTCGCCCACGGGGATTTCGGCCTTCAGGCCGTCGAAGGTGGCTACATCACCGCGCGCCAGATCGAAGCGGCCCGGATGGCAATCCAGCGCAAGGTCGCCCGCGTCGGCAAGCTCTTCATCCGGATCTTCCCCGACAAGCCCTTCACCAAGAAGCCCCTCGAGACCCGGATGGGTACCGGCAAGGGCGGCGTCGAGGGCTGGATGGCGCAGATCCTCCCCGGCCGGATCCTCTACGAGATGGACGGCATCGACGAGAAGCTCTGCCGCGAGGCCTTCGCGACGGCCGGTCACAAGCTCCCCATCGCGACGCGCTTCGTGCGCCGTAGCGACGACATCTGAGAAGAGCCATGAAGCCCTCCGACATCCGCGAAAAGACGACCGACGAGCTCAAGGAGCTCGAGCAGACGATGGCGCGCGACCTGTTCAAGGCCCGCTTCGCCAACTACAGCAACCAGCTCGACGACACCGACAAGGTGCGTCGCATGCGCCGCGACATCGCCCGGGTGAAGACCGTGCTGAACGAGCGCGCCGCCGGCGAGAAGGCAGGGAAGTGAACATGCCCGAGGCGAAGAAGGAAGCCGTGAAGGCCAAGGGTCAGCCGACCCCGAAGACGCCGGAGGAGCGCGGCAATCGCCGGCTCATCATCGGCAAGGTTGTCAACGACACCGCCAGCCCCGGCCGGGCGAAGAAGACCCTCGTGGTCGAGGTCGTCCGCCGCCTGCGCGATCCGGTCTACGGCAAGTACGTCAAGCGCGCCAAGCGCTTCCATGTGCACGACGAGGCCGAGACCTACAAGACGAACGACCTCGTCGAGATCCGCGAGAGCCGGCCGCTCTCGGCCACGAAGCGCTGGGTGGCGATCCGTCTCGTTCAGCGCCCCGAGGAGCTCTGAGCCATGATTCAGCAGCAGACCGAACTGGACGTCGCCGACAACAGCGGCGCCAAGCGCGTCGAGTGCATCAAGGTCCTCGGTGGCTCGCGCCGCCGCTGGGCGGGCCTCGGCGACCTGATCGTCGTCTCCGTCAAGGAGGCCCTGCCGACCGCCAAGATCAAGAAGGGTGAGGTCAGCAAGGCCGTCATCGTCCGCACCGCGCGCGAGTATCAGCGCCCGGACGGCAGCTACATCAAGTTCGACGCGAACTCGGCGGTGCTCCTGAACGCCCAGCTCGAGCCTGTCGGTACCCGCATCTTCGGTCCGGTCGCCCGCGAGCTCCGCGCGAAGAAGTTCATGAAGATCATCTCGCTCGCGCCTGAGGTGGTGTGATGGGCACCCGCATCAAGAAGGACGACGAAGTCGTCGTCATCGCTGGCAAGGACAAGGGCACGCGCGGGCGCGTCGTGCGCGTCTTCCACGAGGAAGGGCGCGTCGTGGTCGAAGGCGTGAACGTCGTCACCCGTCACTCCAAGCCCACGCCGAAGAACCCGACCGGCGGCATCGTGAAGCGCGAGGCCCCCATCGCGCTCTCCAACGTGATGCCCTGGGACGAGAAGGCCCAGAAGGGCAGCCGCGTTCGCGCCGGTCAGAACGGCGACAAGAAGGTTCGCGTGCTCGTCAAGTCGGGCACCACCCTCTGAATCACCCCTCCCCGTAGCCGCCCCTGGTCATCGAGCGCCGCGCAGCCTCCCTGCCCTCCCTCGGAGAGCGCGCTCGAAGGACGAAAGAAGAACCGATGTCCACCGCAGATCAGCCCCGCCTCCAGAAGTTCTACAAGGACAGTGTCGTGCCCGCGCTCCAGAAGGAGTTCGGCTTCGCGAACGTCATGCAGATCCCCCGCCTCGAGAAGGTGGTGGTCAACATCGGCATCGGCCGCGCCTCGCAGAACCAGAAGCTCATCGAGGGCGCCGTCGAGGAGCTCACCCGGATCGCAGGCCAGAAGCCGGTGGTCACCCGCGCCAAGAAGTCCATCGCGACCTTCAAGCTGCGCGAGAACGCCCCGATCGGCGTGATGGTGACCCTCCGCCGGACCCGGATGTGGGAGTTCGTGGACCGGCTGGTGAACCTCAGCCTTCCCCGCGTTCGTGACTTCAAGGGCGTGTCGAACCGCGCGTTCGACGGCCGCGGCAACTACACCCTCGGGCTGAAGGAACAGATCATCTTCCCCGAGATCGACTACGACAAGATCGACGACATCAAGGGGATGAACATCACGTTCGTCACCACCGCCCCGTCGGACGATCAGGGCCGCGCGCTGCTGCGCGAGCTCGGCATGCCCTTCCGCAAGTGACCGACTGAAGAGGATCCCATGGCCAGCGCCCGTGCATTCGCGAAGATGAACAAGGAGCCGAAGTTCTCGGTTCGCCAGAAGAACCGCTGCAAGGCGTGCGGCCGCGCCCGCGCGTACTACCGCAAGTTCGAGCTCTGCCGTCTCTGCCTGCGCAAGCATGCGCTCGCAGGGGACATCCCGGGCGTGACCAAGGCCTCTTGGTGAGCCTCTTTCTCCGGAGCTTTCCATCATGATGACCGATCCCATCGCAGACATGCTCGCCCGCATCCGGAACGCCGCTCAGGCCCGCCACGAGCGCGCCGAGATGCCCGGCTCGTCGCTCAAGCTCGCCGTCGCGCAGCTCCTCAAGGCCGAGGGCTACGTGCAGGACGTGACGAGCGAGAAGACCGACGACGGACGCAGCAAGATTACCGTCTTCCTCAAGTACGGCGGGCGCGAGCGCAAGAGCGCGATCGTCGGCATGCGCAAGCGCAGCCGCCCGGGCCGCCGAATCTACGTCGGTTGCGACGAGATCCCGAAGGTGCAAAACGGCATCGGGGTCGCGATCCTCTCGACCTCGTCGGGCGTGGTCACGGACCGTGTCGCCCGGGAGCGTCGCGTCGGCGGTGAGCTTCTCTGCGAGGTGTGGTGATGGCGACTCAGCAGGCGACCTCTGCGGTCAAGGTGTCCCGCACGGGCAAGAAGCCGGTGGAAGTGCCCGCCGGTGTGACTGTCACGATCGCTGGGCAGAAGCTGTCCGCGAAGGGCCCGAAGGGCAGCTGCGAGCGGGTCTTCCACGCCTCGGTCGAGGTCGTGAAGGAGGGCTCGGCCCTCGTCGTGCGGCCGCGCAAGGACGCGGGCTCCGACGCGGGCCGCTTCCAGGGGCTCACCCGCGCCCTCATCAAGAACATCCTCGAGGGTGTGAGCAAGGGCTACGACCAGGCGATGGACCTGATCGGAACCGGCTACCGCGCCGAGTTGAAGGGCCAGGAGCTCACGCTCGCGCTCGGCTACTCGCATCCGATCAACTTCCAGCTGCCGGCCGAGATCAAGGCCAAGGTCGAGATCATCGACGTCGGCGGCACGAAGAAGCCCCGGCTCCACCTCTCGTCGGCGGACAAGGAGATCCTCGGGCAGACCGCCGCGCGGATCCGCTCGTTCCGTGCGCCGGAGCCGTACAAGGGCAAGGGCGTCCGTTACGTCGACGAGAAGGTCCGCGAGAAGGCGGGCAAGGCTGGCGGCAAGGCCGGCGGCAAGAAGTGAACTGAAGCATAGACCCCCCACCATTCGGTGTCGGCCGTCCGCGCTGCGGAAGGCCATACGGCACCGAGGGAGCAACGAAGATGGCAACGGACGAGTCCCGCGCGAAGCGGAAGAAGCGCATCAGGAAGAAGGTCTCGGGAGATGCGGAGCGCCCGCGTCTCACGGTGTTCCGGAGCGCGAAGCACATCTACGCGCAGGTCATCGACGACACGAAGGGCACCACCCTCGTGCACGTCTCGACCCTCGGCAAGGAGCTCCGCGCTCAGGCCGACGAGAAGGTCAAGACCGATGCTGCCAAGCTGATCGGCGAGACGGTCGCCAAGGCCTGCAAGGACAAGGGCATCACGAAGGTGGCGTTCGACCGCAACGGCTACCTCTATCACGGCCGCATCAAGGCCCTCGCCGACGCGGCCCGCGAGGCCGGACTCGACTTCTGAGCCGAAGGAAGAACGCACATGAGCTCGCAGATCGATCCCGATAGCCTCGGAGACCTCCTCAAGGAGCGGGTCATCCACATCAGCCGCGTCGCGAAGGTCGTGAAGGGCGGCCGGCGGTTCTCCTTCAGCGCTCTGGTCGTCGTCGGAGACGAAAAGGGACACGTGGGCATCGGCCTCGGAAAGGCCAACGAGGTGCCCGACGCGATCCGCAAGGGTCACGAGCGAGCGAAGAAGAACCTCGTGAAGATCCCGCTCGTGGGTGGCTCGATCCCCCACACCGTCGAGGGAACCCACGGCGCCGGCAACGTCCTGCTCCGGCCGGCGAGCCCCGGAACCGGCGTCATCGCGGGCGGCGCCGTTCGCGCGGTCGTCGAGGCCGCGGGCATCAAGGACGTGCTGTCGAAGATCATCGGCACGTCGAATCCCCACAACGTGGTTCACGCTACGATGGACGCGCTTCTCCGCCTCGAGTCGATGGCGGACGTCGCGCGCCGCCGCGGCAAGGAACTGAGCGAGATCCTCCCCGCCGCGAAGGACGCGGCGCCGGCGACGAGCGCGTGAGAGGCCCGAGATGAAGCCCAAGCTCAAGGTCAAGCAGCTCCGGAGTGCGATCGGCACGCCGGACGACGTGCGTGCGACGCTCCGTGGTCTCGGCCTGCGCGGCCCGAGCCGCGAGGTCGTCGTGGCGAACACCCCCGCGTTCCGCGGCGCGATCAAGAAGGTCATCCACCTCGTGTCCGTGGAGGAAACCAATGGCTGAGAACGCCCCCATCCTCTCCCGCCTCCATCCGCCGGAGGGCGCGGTCCAGAACCACAAGCGCAAGGGGCGCGGTGTCGGCTCTGGCCTCGGCAAGACGGCTGGACGCGGCCAGAAGGGCCAGAAGGCCCGCCAGCCTGGTGCGTTCCACAAGCTGCACTTCGAGGGCGGTCAGATGCCGCTCAACCGGCGGCTGCCGAAGGTCGGCTTCAACAGCCCCGTCGACAACGACTTCGCCATCGTGAACGTCGCGGCGCTCGAGTCGTTCTTCGATGCCGGTGCGACCGTCGACGAGACGACCCTGCGCGCGCGCGGCCTCGTGAAGGGGCCCAATGACGGCATCAAGATCCTCGGGACCGGCGAGCTGAAGAAGAAGCTCACCGTGAAGGCGGAGAAGTTCTCTGCCTCGGCCAAGGAGAAGATCGAGAAGGCGGGCGGTACCGCCGTCGTCGTCGAGCATCCCGTCAAGCCGGTCGTTCGGCACAAGAACAAGAAGAAGGCCGCCTCCTGAGGGGCGGGGCTCGCCCCGGGGCTGGCGCGGCTTGACCGCCGCCGGCTTCAGGGGGACACCCCCGCCTCCGTCTGCCCATGAACCAGTTCGCCAACATCTTCCGAATCCCCGAACTGCGCCGGCGCATCGTCTTCACGCTGGCGATGCTCGCCGTCTATCGGATGGGGATCTTCGTCACGACGCCGGGCGTGAACCGCACCGCGATGCGGCAAATCGTTCAGCAGTCGGGCGGCTTCCTCGGGATGTTCAACCTGTTCTCCGGCGGAGCGCTCGAGCAGCTCTCCATCTTCGCGCTGGGCATCATGCCCTACGTCTCGGCGAGCATCATCTTCCAGCTCATGAGCGTGGTGGTGAAGCCGCTCGAGGAGCTGCGGAAAGAGGGCGAGGCGGGGCAGCGCAAGATCAACCAGTACACCCGCTACGGCACGGTCGTGCTCAGCGCGGTGCAGGCGACCGGCATCGCGCTTTGGCTGGAGGGGCTCAACTCGAGTTCGCAGTTCGGTGACGTCGTCCGAGATCCGGGCTGGACGTTCCGGATCATGACGATCATCTCGATGACGACCGGGACCGCGTTCATCATGTGGCTCGGCGAACAGATCACCGAGCGCGGCATCGGGAACGGCATCTCGCTCATCATTTTCTCCGGCATCGTGGCGGACCTGCCCGACGCGGTGACGCAGACCTGGCAGCAGATCACGATCGGCCAGATCCAGCCGGTGCACCTGCTCATGGTGACCGCCATCGCGGTGGCCGTGATCGGGACCATCATCTTCTTCGAGCGGGGCCAGCGGCGCATTCCGATCATGTACGCCCGCCGCTCGGTGGGCCGGCGTATGGAGACCGCCCCGACCGCTGCGACCACGCAGCACCTTCCGCTGCGGGTCAATGGGGCGGGCGTGATTCCGCCCATCTTCGCCTCATCGCTGCTCATGTTCCCGCAGACGCTGGCGAACCTGAACATCCCCGGGATGCAGACCCTGCAGGACGCGCTGTCGCCTGGCACCTGGCAGTTCAACGTCGTGTACGTCGCGCTGATCATCTTCTTCGCGTTCTTCTACACCGCGGTGACCTTCCAGCCGGTGGAGCTCGCGGACTCGCTGAAGAAGCAGAACGCGTTCATCCCCCAGGTCCGGCCGGGCAAGGCGACGGCGGAGTTCATCGACTTCGTGGTCACCCGCATCACCGTGGGCGGCGCGCTGTACATGGCGGTCGTCTGCCTGATCCCGTCGCTGCTCGTGTCTTGGTTCAACGTGCCGTTCTTCTTCGGCGGCACCTCCGTGATGATCGTCGTCGGCGTCGCGCTCGACACCGTCCAGCAGGTCGAGTCCCACCTCATCACCCGGAACTACGAGGGCCTCACCGGCCCCGGCGGCCCGCGGATCCGAGGTCGGAGGGGCTGATGGATCTGATCCTCTTCGGTCCGGCGGGGGCGGGCAAGGGCACGCAGGCCAAGTTCTTGGTCGAGCGGTTCGGCCTGCCGCAGGTCTCGACCGGGGACATGATGCGAGCGGAGCGCAAGTCGGGGTCCGAGCTCGGGCAGCGCTTCGACGGCTACATGACCAAGGGGCTGCTCGTCCCCGACGAGCTCGTGATCGAGCTGCTCGCCCGCCGGATCGCCGCGCCCGACGCCGCCCAGGGGGTCATCTTCGATGGCTTCCCGCGGACGGTCGCCCAGGCTGCGGCGCTCGATGCGATGCTGGCCAAGGCCGGCCGGCGGGTGGACCGCGTGGTTGCGCTGGATGTGCCGGTCGAGATGATCGTCGATCGAATCACCGGGCGCCGAACCTGCCAGGCATGTGGACACATCTACCACGTGCGCTATAACCCGCCCCCCGCGACGGGCCGATGTGCCTCGTGCGGGAGCGATCAGGTCGTCCAGCGCGACGATGATCGCGAGGACAAGGTCAGGCAGCGCAACGCGGAATACCTCAGCAGCACCGTCCCGGTGCTGGCCCATTACGAGAAGCAGGGTGTCGTGAGCCAGCTCGACGGCACTGGAACGGTGGAAGAAGTGACGCGGCGGATCTCCGCCGTGTTCGGCTGAAACGAAGGCGGGAGCGCAGGTCGTGTCCCGGCTCGAGGCGGTGGTCGAAGAAGAACTGCCCCGAGGTCTCTACGCGGTGCGAACGGACGACGGACGGAAGTTCACCGCGTCTCTGCCGATCCAGAGTCGGCACGGAATCACCAGGCTTCTGCGAGGCGACCGAGTGGTACTCGAAGCCTCGCTCACCGACGAGAGTCGGGCGCGCATCGTGGGCAGGCTGCCCTGAACCGAGCACGGTGCGACACGACGACGCGTCCTCCCAGGTCTCACGAAGGATCCCCCGAAACGGAAACAGGTAGAGCGATGAAGGTCCGGCCCAGCGTCAAGAAGATGTGTGACAAGTGCAAGGTGGTGCGCCGGAAGGGCGTCGTCCGCGTGATCTGCGAGGACCCGCGCCACAAGCAGCGCCAGGGCTGAGCCGCCTCCCTCGAACGTCCCCAGAAGAACGAGAGAACGAACATGGCACGTATCGCAGGCGTCGACCTCCCCGGGCGGAAGCACACCGTCATCGCCCTCCAGTACATCTACGGCATCGGTCCTCAGATCGCGCGCGACATCTGCGCGAAGGCCGGGATCGCGACCAGCAAGAAGGCGGACGACCTCGACGAGAACGACGTCAAGAAGATCCGCGAGATCCTCGAGTCGTCGTACAAGGTCGAGGGCGATCTGCGGCGCGACATCGCCATCAACATCAAGCGGCTCATGGACCTGGGCTGCTACCGCGGCCTGCGCCACCGCCGGGGGCTGCCCGTGCGCGGGCAGCGCACGCACACGAACGCCCGCACCCGCAAGGGACCGCGCAAGGGCGTCACCCGTCCGGGCGCGCCGCCGCCGGCTCGCTGATCACCTCCCCTCGGATTTTCCGGAGAACGCCACGTCATGTCGAAGCCGGCCGCGAGCGCCAAGGGCGCCAAGAAGAAGGTCAAGAAGAACATCGGCACGGGCATCGCCCACGTGCAGTCGACGTTCAACAACACGATCGTCAGCATCACCGACCTCGCGGGGAACGTGATCGCCTGGTCGAGCGCTGGTTCGCGCGGCTTCAAGGGCTCGCGCAAGAGCACGCCGTTCGCCGCCCAGCTCGCCGCCGAGGACGCGGCGCGCAAAGCGCAGGAGCACGGCATGAGCACCGTCGCGATCTTCGTGAAGGGGCCTGGCGCGGGCCGCGAGTCGGCGCTGCGTGCCTTCCAGACCGCGGGGATGCGCGTGACGCTCATCCGCGATGTGACTCCGATCCCCCACAACGGGTGCCGCCCGCCGAAGCGTCGGCGCGTCTGACCTCGGCAACGCTCTGAAGGACTGAAGAAGCCATGGCTCGTTACATCGGACCCGTCTGCAAGCTCTGCCGCCGTGAAGGCGAAAAGCTCTTCCTCAAGGGGGAGCGCTGCTACACCGACAAGTGCGCGTTCGACCGCCGCCCGTATCCCTCGGGTCAGCACGGTCAGCGCCGCACGAAGGTCACCGAGTACGGCATCCGCCTGCGCGAGAAGCAGAAGGTGCGCCGCATCTACGGCGTCCTCGAGCGGCAGTTCCGCCGCTACTTCGCCGAGGCCGACCGGGTGAAGGGCGTCACCGGCGAAAACCTCCTCGCGCTGCTCGAGCGCCGGCTCGACTCGGTGTGCTACCGCATCGGGTTCGCCGCAACGCGCTCGGACGGCCGCCAGCTGGTGCGCCACGGCCACGTGAAGGTGAACGGCAAGGTCGTCTCGATCCCGAGCTACCTCGTGAAGCCGAACGACACGATCACCGTGCACGACCGCAGCAAGGAGCTCAGCCGGCTCACCCAGTCCCTCGAGGCGGTGGAGCGTCGCGGCGTGCCGGAGTGGCTCGAGCTCGACAAGGGTACGCAGACCGCGAAGGTGCGCTCCAACCCGGTGCGCGAGGCGATCACGCTGCCCATCCGCGAGCAGCTCATCGTCGAGTTCTACTCGCGCTGAGCCCAGGGGCGGAGCCGCCGCCCATCGCTTCCTGCTCCCGATGGTCGGGGGCGAACGGGATGTGCCGAGAAGCCATCCCGTTGACGGTCATACTACCGCTCTGGAGTCTCCATGTCGTCTTCGTTCGCAGCGCGCAACTGGCGCGATCTCATCAAGCCCAAGTCGGTCCCGGTCGAGGACGCGAGTTCCACGTACGGGAAGTTCGTCTGCGAGCCGCTCGAGCGCGGGTTCGGCATCACCCTCGGCAACGCGCTGCGCCGTGTCCTGCTGAGCTCGCTGCAGGGCGCTGCGATCACCGCGATCAAGGTCGACGGGGCGCTTCACGAGTTCACCTCGGTGCCGGACGTCGTCGAGGACGTCACGGACATCGTGCTCAACCTCAAGGAGGTCGTGGTCAAGGCGCACTCGCCCAAGACGCACATCCTCCGGATCGACAAGGAAGGTCCCTGCGAGGTCACCGCGGGCGACATCCAGGTCACCGATCAGGTCGAGATTCTGAACCCGAAGCATGTGATCTGCACCGTGGCCAAGGGCGGCCGTTTCTCGGCGGAGCTCACCGTGAACGTCGGGCGCGGCTACGTGCCGGCGGACCGGAACAAGACCCCGGGGATGGCGATCGGCACCGTCGCCATCGACGCGCTCTTCTCGCCCGTCAGCAAGGTGAACTACACCCAGACGAACGCGCGCGTCGGACAGATCACCGACTACGACAAGCTCACCCTCGAGGTGTGGACGAACGGCAGCGTGAAGCCGCAGGACGCCGTCGCGTACGCGGCGAAGATCCTCAAGGACCAGCTGTCGATCTTCATCAACTTCGAAGAAGAGGACGAGTCGACGGCGGCGGAGCTCTCGGACGACGAACCGCTCAACGAGAATCTCTTCCGTTCGGTGGAGGAGCTGGAGCTCTCGGTTCGCTCGGCGAACTGCCTCCAGAACGCGAGCATCCACCTCATCGGCGAGCTGGTCCAGAAGACCGAGGCCGAGATGCTCAAGACGAAGAACTTCGGCCGCAAGTCGCTGAAGGAGATCAAGGAGATCCTCAGCGACATGGGGCTCTCGCTCGGGATGAAGATCGACAACTGGCCGGCGATGCTGGAGCGCTGGAAGCAGCAGCAGGCCCAGGCCTGAACAGGTAGAGACATGCGCCACGCAAAGACGGGCCGAAAGTTCGGCCGAAATACCTCGCATCGCCGCGCGATGTTCCGCAACCTCGCGGGCAACCTCGTGCTCCACGAGCGCGTCGAGACGACCGACGCCAAGGCCAAGGAGCTGCGCCGCATCGTGGAGCGCCTGATCACCCAGGCGACCCGCCTTGGTGACGCGCTCACGGTGGACGTGGGCAAGCTGAAGGACGAGGAGCGCGCGAAGGTCGTCGCGCAGCGCGTTCATGCCCAGCGCCTCGTCGCCTCGTTCCTTCCCAAGACGGGTGCCGTGTCCAAGGCGGACGGTACGGTCGAGGAGGTCGATCTCGTCTACAAGCTCTTCCACGACATCGCGCCGCGCTTCCTGGCGCGCGTGAAGGAGAACAAGGGCGGCGGCTACACCCGCATCATCAAGATGCTGGCGCGTCGGGGTGACAACGCCCCGGTCTCGGTGATCGAGATCCTGCCCGCCGAAGGGTGAGCGGTAGCCTCTGGGGCTCCACCCCGGGTGTTGCCACGGTGAGGTGCACCGTTGGTGACCACCCGTGCTGGGAGGGGCCTCTGCCCGCTCGCGTGCGTCGGAACGGCGCCCATCCGTTCTAGGAGCCGCTGGTGGCTCCTGCCCACCTCCGCCGATTTGGCGCGTGGGTCCCTCGGAACCGTCTGCCTCGAAAGGAACGAATCGTGAACACGCATCTCGGCATCATCGGCAAGAAGCTCGGCAACACCCAGATCTTCGAGGACGACGGCAACGTCACGCGCGTGACCGTGGTCGAGGTCGGCCCCTGCACCGTCGTCGCCAAGCGCACCCCGGAGAAGGATGGCTACTCGGCGCTGGTCCTGGCGCTCGGCGAGCGGACCGAGAAGCACGTGAACAAGCCCGCGGCGGGCTTCTTCAAGAAGGTGAACGCGAAGCCGGCGAAGCTGCTCAAGGAGCTGCGGCTCTCGGTGGAGGACGTCGCGAAGTTCGAGGTGGGCGCGGTGATCAAGCCCTCCGAGGTCTTCGAGGCCGGCCAGAAGGTCGATGTCACCGGCCACACCCGCGGCCGTGGCTTCACCGGTGTCATGACGCGGTGGAACTTCCGCGGCAGCGCGACCGCGACGCACGGCACGCACGAGTACCAGCGTCACGGCGGCGCGATCGGCACGAACATGACGCCGGGCCGCACCCTGCCGAATCTCAAGATGCCCGGCCAGTACGGCAACGAGAAGGTCACCATCCAGAACCTGAAGATCGCCCGGGTGATGGACGACAAGTTCCTGCTTCTCATCGAGGGTGCGGTCCCTGGCGGCCGTGACGGCCTCGTCACCGTGCGCGGCGCGGTGAAGAAGAACGGCGGCAAGAAGAAGGCCTGAGCCCCGCTGGAGTGGCTCGGCGAAGGAGGCCCGCGGCGGCAACGCTGCGGGCCTTCGTTCGTCCGTCGCGCGTCGCGGCGCCATGCATCCTGCGGCGTGTGCGATGCTCGCGTTGACGTCGCCCGGGCCGCGAACCAAAGCGCCCGCTTCGATGAGCAAGCGTCCGCAAGATCACTGGGGCCGCAAGGCCAAGAAAGAGGGCTTCGCGGCGCGCTCGGTCTTCAAGCTCGAGGAGATCGATCGGCGCGTTCGGCTGTTCAAGCCGGGGATGCGGGTGCTCGACCTCGGCGCGTTTCCCGGGAGCTGGACGAGCTACGCGGCGCAGCGGGTCGGCGCGAGCGGGCGGGTGCTGGGCATCGACCTCACCGAGTTCCGCGGCGTGTTGCCGCCCTGGGCGACCATCCGTCAGGGGGACGCTCTGACCGTCGACGTGATCGCCGAGCATGGACCGGCCTCGTTCGACGTCGTGGTCAGCGACATGGCGCCGAACACGAGCGGCCACCGCTTCACCGACCAGGCGCGGAGCCACCAGCTCTTCATGCGGGCCCTCGCCATCGCGCTCGGCGTGCTGGGGCCAGGCGGGCATTTCGTCGGCAAGATCTTTCTCGGGCCCGACTTCGAGGAGGCGCGTAAGTCGCTGCAGGGGGCGTTCGAGGAGGTGAAGATCATCAAGCCGCCGGCGAGCCGCGCGGAAAGCATCGAGACCTTCCTCGTCGGACTGCGCCGTCGCGGGTGAGGTGTTCAGCCCGGTAGCAGCTTGCCCGGGTTCATGATGCCGTGGGGGTCGAGGCGGTCCTTCAGCCCGCGCAGCGCCTCGAGGCCGAGGGCGCCCTTCTCGGCGCCGAGGTAGGCGGCGTGGTCCTCGCCGACGCCATGGTGGTGGCTGATCGTGCCCGCGTTCTCGGCGATCGCGCGGCTCGCAGCGTCCTTGAGCGCGCGCCACTGCGCGATCGCGCGGGCCTCGTCGCGCCGGAACAGGAACGTGAAGTAGAGGCTCGCGCCGTCGGGGTAGGAGTGAGAGATGTGGGCCATCACCACCACCTCGTGGCCCTGGGCCCGGGCTGCGCCGGACAGCGCGCTCCGCACCGCGCCGTAGAGCCGCCCGAGCGCGCTCCAGGTGGTGGCGGTCTCGAGGGTGTCGATGCCAATGCCGCGGTCCAGCATCGGGTCGCGGAGGAACGGCATCTCGAAGCGGCGCTTCCACCACGAGCGCCCCGGGCTGCCGCCCACGAAGAGGCCACGGTGGACGCGCGCGATGTCGCGCGCGCGCGCGAGCTTCGCGCCGGTCTCCTCGCGGGTCCCCTCGAAGGCCGCGATGAGGACGCACTTGTTCGCGAAGCCGAGCCGGCCGAGCGTGCCCTCGACGCCGGTCATGAGCAGCGAGGGCTCGAGGGCGCGGCGGAACGCGCCGAAGAAGTGGGTCTCGTCCGGGTCGGAGAGCCGCAACATCGCCGCGCCCACGTCGTCCTGGACGAGCGTGCGGATCGTCGCGACCCCGTCGTCCCAGGTGCGGAACAGGAACGCGACGATCTGGCGGTGCGGGGCGACGGGGTCCACCCGCATCACGGCGGAGGTCAGGATTCCGAGGGTGCCCTCCGAGCCCGCGAGGACGCCGTTGAGGTTCGGCCCGGCGGCCGAGCTCGGAAAGGCACCGGTACGGAGGACGCCCCGCGGGGTCGCCATCGTGAGCGCGACGACCCGGTCGCGGGCGGTGCCATAGCGGTTCGAGAGCTGTCCGGCGCCGCGTGCCGCGATCCAGCCGCCGAGGGTGGAGTACTCGAAGGACTGGGGAAAGTGACCCACCGTGTAGCCCTGCTCGTTGAGCCGCGCCTCGATGTCGGGCCCATAGACGCCGGTGTCGGCGCGCACCGTGCGCGAGAGCCGATCGACCGTGTCGACCTTCGTCATGCGGGTCAGGTCGATGGTGACCGCGGCCCCGTGGGGGCCGGCGCTCCCGGTCACGCCACCGACGACGCTCGAGCCGCCCCCGAACGGCACGACCGCGAGGCGCTCGGCGTCGCAGTAGCCGAGCAGGGCCACGACCTCGTCGTGGCGCTCGGGGTAGACCACGGCGTCGGGCGCGAGGCTCAAGTCGCCGGCCCGCAGGCGCAACAGGTCGTGGTAGCTGCGTCCGAGGGCGTGCAGGGCGCGCTCGAACCGGTCGGTCTTCACCCGCTCCGGCGCGGTGAGGCGCCCGAGGGCCTCGCGCTGCGCGGCGCTGAGACGGCTCTCCGGCAGCGTCGCATCGCCCAGCGGGACGGCCGGGGTCTCGGGGAGCGTGCCGCCTCCGAGCGCCTCGGCAACGACCTTCCACGCCGCCTCTTCGCGTCCGTGGAACTCGAAGCCGACGGAGCGTCGTCCCCAGCCGTTCCAGCGCAGCTCGTGTCGCAGATGGGACATGCGGGGCGAGGAATACCCGAAGCGCTCCGCGGGCGCGAGCGCGGTGACCAGGCGGCCGCTCCGAGCACGCTCAGCCTGGATCGTGCCGGAGGCTCCCGGCGCCCCGCCGCGCCGAAGGGGCGCGTGCTCGGACCGCGCGGACGAGCGCCTCGAAGGGCACGTCGACGGGGCAGACGCGGCGCATCGCCACCAGGTCGCCGCGGGAGGTCGCAGCGCTGGCCTCGGCGAGCTGCGACCAGCCGTCTGGGCCTCGCGATGCCGCCAGGGCGAAGTGCATCGGTCCGAAGAACGAGGCGCGCGGCGCAGCGGACCACGCCGCGAAGACGCGGTCGCACGCCCCGCAAGCGATGCAGCGGGCCGCGCGCCTCGCCAGACTCAGCGCCTCGTCCTCGCCGCGCGGCAGCCGCGGAGGCCGGGGGCCGAGCAGCGCCGCGAGAGCTCGGCACGCGAACCAGATCCTCCGCAGCCACGGCATCACGCGGGAGGTTCTCCGCCCTGGAGGCTTGACGCAAGGGGCACAGGATCTAGGCTCTCCGGCCTCTGAACGATCAGAGTGACAACGTTCATGCGCCGGCCCTGGCGCCTGGAGACACAATCACATGACGCGCGCTACGGCCCTGAAGCCGCCCCGTTCTTCCTCTTCGGCCGTGGTGAGGCGATACGCCGAGGCGAACGTACCGACCGAGTACGGCACGTTCCGCGTGCTCGTGTACCGTGAGGAGGCGGCGGCAGGCCGCGAGGTCGCGCCGCCCATCGAGCACATGGCGATCACCTGCGGCGACGTGGGCGGAGACGACGTGCTCGTGCGGGTGCACAGCGAGTGCTGGACCGGCGAGGTGCTGCATTCCCTGAAGTGCGAGTGCCGCGAGCAGCTCGACGTCGCGCTCCGCGCGATCGCCAGCGAGGGTCGGGGCGCTGTGTTCTACCTCCGCCAGGAGGGTCGCGGAATCGGCCTCGGGGACAAGATCCGCGCCTACAAGCTGCAGGAACAGGGCGTCGACACGGTCGACGCGAACCGGATGCTCGGGCTCCCCGACGACACCCGCCGCTACCACGCGGCCGCGTTCATGGCGCGGGACCTGGGCATCCGCTCGGTGCGCCTTCTGACGAACAACCCCGAGAAGGTGCAGCGCCTCCGGGCTGAGGGCGTGCCGATCACCGAGCGGGTGCCGGTGCACATCGAGCCGAACGAGCACAATGTCGGCTACCTCCTCGCCAAGAGCCGGCGCATGGGACATGCGCTCTCCATCGTCGGCGCTCCTGTCGAGAACGGGCCGGCGATCTCCGACGCGATCGAGGCC
>Ga0209972_10000310_pt1 | contig 48609 bp, 64 predicted proteins | sample NOAtaG_7_FD_187302 | JGI IMG/M metagenome (GOLD analysis project Ga0209972, IMG submission 187302) | Freshwater lake microbial communities from Lake Erie, under a cyanobacterial bloom - NOAA_Erie_Diel1S_2200h metaG (SPAdes) (version 2) | ecosystem: Environmental > Aquatic > Freshwater > Lake ...
CATCTGGATGTCCGTATCTATCGAAGTACCTTGTCCTATGCGCCGGCATGAAGAACCTGTAAAGACCAGATGGAGTCCTCTTATCATCACCCTTTCCAGTATGGTTGCTGTCATCCCACAACATCTTAAACGCCGCACCACCAGATTCTAGCTCCTCTACTGTGGAAGTGTATAAACACTTGCCGATAATCCTACCCTCATCATCAATCATACAGTAGTACATAACCTGGTGCCTGTCGTAAACATCTACATCCTGTGGCTTACCGCACTCATCCGCTACGTACCTGTAAAGCTTCTCACCATCGTAGCTTACCTTGTCAGAACTCCTGAAGTCTATAACCGAGTTAAGCTCTTCGTCGTCAAGTATCTCCTCGGCCTTCTTACCCTTTACTACCGTCTTCTGAAAGACCAACTCCCTCTTAGGGTTTACACCCTTAGTCTTGTCGTAGTCAGGTCTGAAGAACCTGGGCATATTCTTAAAAGGATAAACAACACTCCTTTGGAACAAGGATGCAGCATCCCTTTCCGTTTTACTCTGAATACCACCTCTTGAGTTTATCGCCCTAGAGATGTACTCATAAAGGAATACACCACTTCTGTAAGACTTACCAAACCTCCTCTTGGTTCCCTCGATCATTCCAAGACACTCTGGATCATCAATACAGTACTGCATGAAGTAGAAGTACTCAAGATCCGGTGTTCTGAACTTAGGATATCCAACGTCTATCTTAAACCAGTTAAGGTAGAAGTAGTGAAGTCCAGTAAGGTATACAGGCTTGCCATTATTCATGAACCATACGCCGTTAAGCCTCCTATCCCACTCCCTCTGTATAATCCTCTGCATGTCAGCATCAAAGAACTCAGGATCAATCTCCTGTCTCTTTATCTCCTCAGCCTCCTTCTTCTTCCACCACTCCGGCAAATCCTGTCTTTCCCAGTACTGCTCAGATTTTTTCAAAGATCTAGTTATAGTATCTCTCTTCTCAACCTTCCCAGTTAAAATGTTGTACACACTTCCAACCGGCGGGAGGTTGCAGTTTAAACCCTGAACCGGGTAAACACTACCTCCTTTTAGCTGATGATACATTTGCTATAAATTCTGGCGTCCACTTCTTAGCCTTGGATGCATCCATAAGCTCCTGGTCTTCGCCGTAAAGTCGTTTGTAGTAGCTGTCTAACCTGTCATTCATCTTGTCTAACTCCTCAGCTAACTTGGTCTTAACATCTAATGAGGCAAGTATCTCCTTGTCCCTGTCCCCATCTACAGGCTTCATCAACCTGTAGTTGTACTCCCAGAACCTTTGAGTCTCAGAAACAATCATGGCCCATAACCTGTTCTGGCCATACAGCCTCATGTACTCGTTCATGGCCCTAGTTGCATAGTCTATCTTATTAGCAAATAGGTCCTCTGAAAACTGGTCGTCCTTAATCTCGCTTAACTGGGCAGCAACGACCTTTCTCTTTACTAAGTCAGGCTCATTCTTCACAAGTGGTGAAGCAGAGTCATACATAGCTACAATATACCTTAAAAGGGATTCCCTCCTATGAATATCCTCAGTCGGTGCACCCTCTAGTATGTTTGCAAGGTCGGTCTCTGTCAGCCTTTTCTTCCCAAGTGGATTAAAGACACACCTCTGAAAATCTTTCTCGGTGTAAGACATAATTTACAATATTATAGTATTCTTGATAATTTAGTGCAATTTTTACCCTATGATATTAGACACGTGTTTGTCAACCATGTACATAAAGGATTCGCAGTCAATGTTCACAACTAAAGGGTCAGAGTGCCTGACATAAACGACAGTCATCGCATCTGAAAATGCATAGGTCTCAAACCTGACTACGTCCAAAGGGCTTATGTATGTATAGAATGTAGTGTAGCTATTTCTTACGGTAACAGACTCGTCTTCCTTAACCTCCTCAGACTTGACTATTTCAATAGCCTGTACCTTCATGTATTTATCAGTGTATCCCACTAAATATTTTTTATCTGTTTGATTAACTTATCCTGAGCAAACAGTATTACCTTATATGTCTTTGACTTAACCTTGATGATATCCTCTACCTCCTCATCATAATTCTTTTCCTCTATCTCAGAAACAGTTACTAAAATAGAAAGACAAGACTCTATTATATTTAGAAGCTCATTCCTGTAATCATTCTCATGTATCAGTATATCATCTTCCATATATTAAATATTAGCCTTTTCAAGAATAGTATCTATAAGATCCTCCTCCATAAGAGTTAGCTTCTCATCACGGCTTAACTTTTGAGAAATCCTCTTCCAGAATTCGAACTTCTTCTCGTATTCATGAAGCTTCTTAGCTGCGTACTTCCTTCTCTCAGAATCAGTCATTTTTTTAAATTTTTCCCCAAGCTTCATAGAGCAATATATTTTTCTGCTAAAGATTTATCATAAGAAAAAACAAACTTAGACAACAAATAGAACTCATGGAATTCAGTATAATCCATCTCGGTGCTTACCTCTAATACATTAACACCATTACCATGATCCTCTATTACAGCACAGGCGATTTCCTTAGCATCATCCGTCCAATTTGGACCAACTCTATACATCTCGTAAGTAGTACCAAACTCGTCGTTGTTTATAATTATCTTGTATTCTGTACAATCAGTACTAGTGTTTAATAAATAGTGAACCATTATTTTTTGATTTTAATTTTTTTACCAAGATCCATTGGAACAAATGTTGCAGTCCTACCACCATCTAAAAGAACGCCACAGCCAAGCGTTGGCCTCTTCTTAAAGTTTCTACCATAGGCAAATGCCGGTGAGTTAATATCAATCCCACACCCTACATTCATTCCATAAAGCAAGTCCCATTCTGATGCAAGATACTGAATTCCTCCATATGAATGTATATGCCCTATAACCGTAGGTCTTCTGTTATCCTTAGCTCTGTTAATCGCTCCATTAGGACCACTCGACCCAGTGCCGTGCTCTAGAACAACATCCCCAAAGAAATGCTGCCAGTCCCACTTCCAACCTATAGGAGCATCCCATATCTGGTTGTAATTCTTAAGGAATCTCTTAGGAAGCCCAGCCGTCTGCCCCTTCCTTAGATTTAAAGCTGTGTGATTACCAATGCATACATCTACAATCGGGAAAGTCTTGAACCACTTCTGCATTGACTCGTAGGCCATGTCAGCCTCACGTCCAGCACTGTGCAAGTCAGGATCAGCCTCATGGTAAGAAATTGCGTGGTTGTCTACCTCATCGCCAATGTGAAAAATCCTGTCACACTTGTAGAAGTTTGCAACCTCATAACAAAAGTTTCTGTAGTCCTTGTGACACCACGGCTCATGAGTGTCTCCAATAACTAGGGCGTTGTTTGTAAATAGGCTCATCTTATTACAGCTTTAATGGCTAGTTCGTGTATGTAGTAAAGGTTCTCATCCTTATCATATTGTATAACAACACGAGGATCTATAATAATAGTATCGCCGGGAACTACTATATTCTTCTCGTCTGAGTTAACGACAACACACTTCTGGTTATCGCTGTCTTTATATATGATAATACTTGCAGACTCCTCAATTGGCCTACAGGTAATTGTTCTATTTAGCAGACGCATCTATTTTCTTTTCAATGTACTCAAATGTTAATGACTGAAGTTTTTCAGATAGTCCAAAGTATTTACCTGAAATAATATAGTAAATAAGAAATGGAACAAGTTCCAAAACCAAAACAGCTGCACAGAATACTATAGTTATAAAGGCAGCAATTACAAAGAAGAGTCGTTTAAGCGGTAACATTCTATATCGTTTTTGTTCATTAAATAATACTCCTTACCTTCGATTTCATTTTTAAAAGCGCATATACTCCTAAAAAAAACAGTAGCGCCAGGAGGAACCTCAAAGCCCTTAGGCGAATATAAAATAGTCCCATAGGTATCAACCTGTTTCTTCTTTATTGAATCCGGAATGATAATAATGTCGTGGTCTATCTCCTTCGTCTCGATATCTACAATGCACCAATCACCTACAGGAACAATCTTATTATCTCTAATAACTGCAAATACCTTGTCGCATTCACATGCGTAATAATCAACCCCATCAACCGTAACCTTATTGTCGTCATACTGTAATGTAAAATAATGGAAGTAAACCTTCTCACCAGGAGTAACCTCATCCCATCCATCAAGAGGTGTAGTCTCTACTGTTCCGTAAATCCTAACACTCCACTCAGGTCTAAACGTTGTATCCTTGAAAAACTTTATACCAGAATCTGTAACAATCTCATCCTCCCACCTATTGTCGGAGCTTACAAAAATCCTTCCTGTTGTAGCGTATGGTTTCATAATTGTTTGTTTTAAAAAGAGGGGGCTAGTGGAAACCAACCCCGAACCAAAAACTACGAGTATTTATTACAAGCACATAAAACTTTAAGCAAGATACGAAATAAAAAAAACAATACAAAAGAAGTAATCAACACAATGTGAAAAGGTGCCATTGCTGACACCAGTTTCTCATATGGATTATTTATTATAACCGTGGTCGATCAGCCTATTCTCTTTTTCATCTATGACATCGTATGAAATCTTATCAGCTAATTCGTTATACTTATTACCGTTGTGGCCTCTAACCCAGGAACAGGTTACATCGCTAGTCAAAAGTTCCTTTATCCTTATCCATAAGTCGTGGTTAGGTTTTTTCATTAACTGCTCTATAGACCTTTTCTTTATCGAACCTGTTGATATAGGAGTTACAACGTATGTAGAATCCGAATGGATGTGAATTCTTAAACCACTATAGTTTTCCAAAACCCTTACAACCGCCATCAGCTCCATCCTGTTATTCGTAGTCTTATGATAACACTCACTGTATGTATCTACTGTTCCATCAGGATGAACTGAAACATATGCAAATCCTCCATGACCTGGGTTTGTAGGTGCACATGCACCATCTGTATATATATTGATCATCTGGTTGGTTTGTTGTAATAAAATTTAAACATATTGTCCTCAAGAAGAGATTCGTCAACATATACAACCTCATTCCTATAGTTAACACTTATAGTAATAAATGAACTTCCTATCTGCCATTTAGCATAAACCTCCCCAGCTTTAGGATCATCGTTATACTCATAAGGCATATAATTTGTCTGCCTTACTAGATTCTCCTTTAACATGCCATAATAAACAAATGGCTTTACAAATTCCTGCTCAGGAACAATGCCAACCATTTTATATATAACGCTATCTATTGGGTTATATATAAACTTCTTGATCTCAACATAACCAATGTGGCTATAGCTTATAGTAAATGAGTTCTTATCAGTAGATACAAGATTAGAGTTTCTCTTTGATAACAACTCATTCAGAACCGTCTTAGCATTTCTGAAAACTAAAACGCCATCAAACTTAGAATCGCTCTGATGTTGAGCATTGCTAGAAAAAGAATTGGCCAGTAAAAGTAAAAGTAGTAAACGTTTCATATACTTGATTTTTGGTTCATACCAAAGATATGAACATTTAAAAACCAAATCCAAATTTATTTTCTACGTTAACAAACTTTTAACTACTACTGGCCAACTAACTATCTTTGACCAGGCATCATTGCACCTTGACCAACACCTTCTGTAACTTGTCTCTCACCGGCCCATTTTTGTCTAGACGAAGTTGTTTTAGCAATACCAAAGTCATATAAGCTTCTAGCTACCTGGCTTCCGCTTAGGTTTTGGAAGTTTGAAAGCATTTCATTAATAGCCTGATCTCTTGTAGACCCTGGACGTACATTACCAGCCTGGTCGACAAGAACAGCACTATATCTGTCACCAGTCTTATCCTTTAAGAAACCAATTGTGAAATCCTTACCGTCAACATTAACAATCTGAGCACCGCCTTCTCCAAAATTGTTTGGAGCATATAGTTCCTTATCGCCATAAGAATATTGACGCTTAAACCCAGCCTGTGTAAAAGAGGATGCCTTACCCTGCCCAGATGTAGCAAACTGTTCTAATGGATCAACTTGCGTTGGATTAGGATTTGCTGCATCAGTTGCTGCGGCAGCCGCACTAGCAGGTACATTCCCTTCTTTTCCCTTTGCGACAAAGTATCCCTTGTCTGATTTTCCGTACTTCATGTTTATTTGATTTTTATAGTTTACCACTTAACTCTGTCGGCCCAATATGCCGCACTCATCTTTCCTTTCTCGATGTTCGCAGCATGCCTAGCCTTAAACGACGCTCTCTTCTTCTTCATCTCCTCTGACTCTCCAGCCTTTGGCTTGCCAGCCGTCTTAGCACCCTGCTCGCCAAACCTGATTGTCTTTACCTTACTTCCCTCCTTGGCCACAACAATGTGCGACTTCTCAGGATGGTTAGGGGTCCTCTTAGGTTTATTATACCCAGACACCCCGGCCCTTTCTAGTCTTGAATCTTTTTTCATTTTTATATATTCATGACGGGTTTATATCCAACCACCTACTCCTAGAGTGATCAAATAGTCAGGGACAGCACAGCAACCGTCCAATCAATCCCTAATGAAAACAGCGAATATCCGTCGCCACTTGACCAATATCGGAATCGTGCTCGTCGTTAGTTGTCACCCGTCGGACATTGCTAACACTTTGCGGCCAAGTTTGTCCCAGATTGCCACCTAACACAAGGTCTTCTTCTATCAAACGCACACTCAGGATTCCAACCCCTACCTACAACCCCGTATCTATAATCAATCCGGTAATTCTCAAAAGAGCTGGTCTTTTAATTTCCAACCATATTGCTGTCGGTTGGCGGCCAAAACACTTCTTAAAAGCCGGATGGTCTTTCGATCCAACAAGCAAATATAAAATAAAGAAATCTAAAAACCAAAAATTTCAGGGTATGAGTTTAATTTGTTATATTTGTAGAAACTTAAAACATGACAGCTGTAGACTGGTTATTTAAGCAACTATGGGATGAACCAAAGGATAAGCTAACATGGTACGCCTTAAGAAAGAAAGCGATGCAACTGGAGAAACAACAGATAGAGGAGGCATACAAAAGCGGCATCATAGATAAGTCTACATTCAACTCAGATAAGTCAAAAACATATTACAACGAAACATATGACAATCCAGGAGCTATACTACGCAAGGAAATACCTTACTGAAAAAGTCAAGGAATCAGACCACTCGCTTAAACTAAGGTACCAAGAAGCCCTTAAAGCCGTGGAAGAACTCATAGAGATGGCAATCCGGTACAACTTTAAAAACGTGGATTTTTAACCTGGCGTTTTTGTCTCAAAAATTGACTATATTTGTGGCAAATTGCAACGATAATATGCGGGGAATAGACCTATTAATCACCGCATTTTGTGAGGATAGAGGGGTGCGGTTAATGTAATTTTTATTTAAATTGTAATAATTTGCGAATTAAAAATTCCAAATGGAGTGGGTTAAAAAATGGCATTTCGATTTTCAGTTTTGTGCCACGTATTATTGTGCCCCTAATATGTGCGAGCGCATACATGACACATAAAACATAAATGCGGCATTATCTCATGTTGTGGGGAAGTCATGCGGGGATTCTTCCAAGCAAAACGATTGGAAACTTTGAAGACGGGGAAAGTTTCCTGCGTGTGCCGGTGGATATTCGAAGGTGCTTAACCCCTCCCTTCTCCCATCGTATTATCAAAGTCACCTTATGCAGCTTAGAAACATAGATAGGGTATTTAGGTTTAACCGTGTTCGTGAACGTCATCGTGAGTTAACGGATCATAAGATCTTTGTATTGTATTGCGTATGGTATATTTCCAAGAAGGAGCATGTCACCTTCCCTAAGATAGTTAAAATGATGAGGAGAGCTAGGCGAGGCATTCAGAACCTAGTTATCACTGAGCTAGTACGTGATGGATACCTATACAAAACACAAGTTAAAAAGAATGCTCTTTATTCTCTCTCTCCCCTAGGATTATACTACCTTGACTCATTAGAACGTGATCTTCGTTCTGCTAGGAATGATAGATAGGGTTCCGCCCAATATTCATAACTGCTTGATTTACAATACTTTATCTTCCTTTAACAAAATTTTAACAATTTTTATTTGGATTCCCACATATTTCCAACATATATTCGTATTGTCTTTCGGGACGAAGTTCTTTAAAGCACTAGCGCATACCTGACCTGAATAAGTCATCTAGTCACTGCGCATTTGATCTCGATATGTACCTTCCGTCTGCTAGACGTTGTGGTCACTGCGAAGAGCAGGAAGAGATTCGAGGAATGGCTTTCCTCGGCTAATAAAATAAATCCCTTGTGTGGTATCACTGGACTACACTCGTAAAAAGTGCGTCAAACCTGAGTCCGTCTCAGTTAGGATGTTGGGCATAGAAACCGAAGGGACTATGCTACTACGGAGAATGAGCATTCCGATTTATCGTCTGCATCTGCCGTGTAAATGGTCTTAACCAAAATTTTAAAGTTATGAACTACAAAATTATTCAAGACACAGAAGGTATTTATGAGCAAGGTTTTTATTTAGTAGTAGACACAGATGTGGATAAGTTTATAGACATTTTTGAGTTTAAATCTGAAGCAAAAGAATACCTAATGGAAATCAAAAAAAATGGCGTAGAAAATGTGGATTCTTCAATTTACAATGGTCAAAAAAATAAATACGCCTAGAGAGAAGGTTAACTGATGAGCTCTAAATGAGCGAAACCGTAGTGACAATGGTCACATGGGCGAAAGCCCATACGGTCTTAACCAAAAACTTTATTTTATGCAAGTATTAATTATCTTTAGCGTAGGCGTTATGTACAGCTTAACTTTGTTTTCAGTTGTATTATTTAGCGAAATGCGTAAACGTAATCAGGTTAACTGATGAGGATTAAATATCCGAAACCGCCTAGCTTGGCGGTCTTAACCAAAAACTCAAACCATGTTACAGCTAAAAAAAGAAGGCATGTGGTATCAGGTAAAACAGATCAGCCTGACTACTGATCCTGAACTTAAAAAAGAGGCTAAAAATTACCTTGCCATTTTAAACACGAAGGATCGGTACAACCACTTCGAGGAAATTAAATTGTTCATTCAAAAGCACACTAAATGAAAACAACGTACAACATTGGACTCCTGAACAACGCATTCGTTGAGGATCAAAACACAGACAAAATAGAGAGATTCTTCTCTAGCCTTAGCGTACTTGGTGTATTTACACGGGTAAGATTCGATACTGGCACATGGGATGGAGATGAACCTACTGCTATCCTAGTCATTGTCTCTGATGATGAATTCGATGCTGAAGGTATCTGCCTGAATTTTACCAAATTATTCACGCAGACGGCTGTGGCTATGAGAACAGAAGGCGAGCAAGGTAAACTGATATATCACCCCGATCACACAGGTGATAAAGTAGAATTCGATGAGAAGTACTTCATAGAATTCTGAGGTTAACTGACGATGGGTTAAATACCCGAAACCTAGGGCAGAAATGCCCGATGGTCTTAACCAAAAACTTTATATTTATGAAAATGATTATCGAAACCACGCCAAACGCATACGGATTTGGTCACGATTGGACATTGGTAGCAGGCAATAAGAGTTTTTATCTTGGTCAGGATGTTAAATTCTGCCAAAGGGTATTGGGAATGCCTCCTTCATATGTGGCTGAGAATATCGGAACAAACGATCTGAGCACATCTACAGCCAGAAGAAAGCTTGCCGCATTCATCGTGCAGTCACTGGGGATTGATGATTTCTCAAACATTCAATCTTGGGAATTGTGTTGTCAATAGGTTAACTGATGAGTCCTGAATGGACGAAAGGGTAGGCTATAGCCTGTCCTCTTAACCATAAAAATCTACAACTATGTTACAAAGTAAACACTCCGAAATTGTAAAACTATTAGACAGATCATTTGAGTTATTTAACGGTCATATTAATAACGGTGGAAAACTTGATTATTCAGAAAAAGAGTACGGATATTTAAGTGATGAAATAGAGGACGTACAAGTTGGGTATTTAAAAGACGAGGATGTGGACGGATCTTACGCAGATAGATTACGTGAAGAAGGTTTTAAAATGACAGAAGATGATGCATACAATACTTTAAAGCATCGAATTGAGAGTATTGAAGATGAGTTACAAGGTTAACTGATGAGTCCTGAATGGACGAAACCTAGGGGCTCTGCCCCGATGGTCTTAACCAAAAACTTTTACAATGAAAGAAGCAAAAAAGTATTTAGGATCTCTGGTGCTAGTAACAGAAGCGCATCAAGAAAAAATAGAGGAGTATTGTTTAAACTTTGATACATCCATTGATGGTGGCTTTGCATTCCCTTGCGATAAGGATGGCAACATATTGCAAAAGGATCGGTGGGGAAGGGAAATGAGTGATATAGCTATTCAAAACTACAATCGCTGTGTATCAGGAGAGGTGAAAACAATCAGACCTGCATACGTTAAAGACCTATCAAGGATGTACTATAACCACGCTGTATGTAAATGTCATTGTGGTAAAGAATTAAGTATGCAACCATCAAGTGATGGATTAGTTTACTGCGAATGTAATAGGATGTACAATACAGCAGGTCAATCTATCAGACCAAGAAGTGAATGGGAGGAGAGGTATGATGATGATTATTAAGGTTAACTGATGAGGATTAAATATCCGAAACCGTAGTGACAGCAGTCACAGAGGCGAAAGCCTCTACGGTCTTAACCAAAAACTTTTACAATGAAAAAAAATCAATCTAAAAAAACGACAGAAAAAAAGCCATTAATTTTGGACAGAGTACAATTTATCAGGTGGATGTTCTCTGATTACGATGATAGAAAATGTTTCTTTGACAGGCATAATGTATTAGAGGATCTTATTTCCGATGGGGAATTTTCAATTAATGATGAAAGCTTATTACAAACCGCAGGGTACATACCGGTAGATGTTGTGCATAAAAGTCAGAAAAAAGACGTTATACTTGATAGGCATGGAGAGGTTGATACATTTCAGTATAGCGATATACAGTTTTACAAAAAGAAGGTTAACTGATGAGGATTTAGTATCCGAAACCTAGGGGCTACGCCCCGATGGTATTAACCAAAAAAAGATAATATGTACGCACTATTTGACCATGCAGAGGGTTTTATCTGCTCTATTGACAAAGATGAATCTGATCCTTTATTCTCAACCCTAAAGAATGAAAGAAGGTTAGGGAATGCTATTAAGCTGGCATGTTCTATGGTAAATGAAGATGAAGTAGAAATAAAGAATATTAAAGTAAGTAAAAGCAGATTCGATATTCTATCAGTGAATGCCAAGATGATGGATGGCTCAGAGTACGAATGTGAATTGTATTCATGCAGACATTTCTAATGCTAACTGAGATGATCGAATGGCGGTAAAGTAACACAATTTCTTAACCAATACTTTTAAATATGATAAACTTTATTATCTTTATGATTGGCTTCTGCTCCATTGCTTTGGTTAGCTTGGCTATCCACCTTTACTTTAAAAGAAACAAGGTTAACTGACGAGTCCTGATTGGACGAAAGGGGGTCACTCCCCTCTTAACCAAAAAACAAAAGCCATGGTAAACTTTCCAAATGGGTTCACATCTTGGATCGAAACACATCACGAGGTGGTATCCTACATTACAAGACAATTAGATTTAAACGACTACATGACCGAAGGCACCAAGGTCAGGGAGATGTATGAGACCAAAGGCACTGGCGGTATGTACGAGTTAGCCGAAGAATGGACAAACGAGTTCGAAACAGAGAACAAAGACATGGAATGGGACGGAGAATTCTTTGATGAGATGGAGATATTTTTAAATAAAAAGAACTATCTATGTCAGAGCATTTAAAGTTCGCAGAAAACCACATCAAGGCTAGGACTTCTAAGAAGTTCGACCCGGTAGACTACGGAAGCACCGAAGACATGCTCGCCCACCTTCGTGATGGGAGAACTTATGAGTTTATCCTCAATAGAATAGAGGATACTCTTGTACACCCTGCCGATGTGATGGCTGCCCACAACGGGAATGCGTCATTCAGGTACGAAGATGCAGTAAACTTCGGATTTTTATTGTTCACAGAAAAACTTAAAACATGGAAGATGTAAAACTTAACAGATGGATGGCGGAATTTAACGTATCATCCAACTACCAAAGACCAAGGCAATACCTTTACTGCCATTACTTTGACGCCAGTAAGTTTGGTAAGAAAAAAAAGAAGACATCATACGAGAAAATACTTAGCATTTTAAAAAACATTATTTAACTTTGTAAATAAAAAAACATGAGAAATTTCCCTATCGTGCCACAAGAATGGCAAGCACCCAAGACTGAAAGACAGCTTGGAGAAAACTGGAACCGCAACGACGGTATCCATACTTACGAAACTAAGGAAGGATGGAAGGCTACACAGGTGAAGAACGGCGAGTACGTTAAGTGGTCATCCAAAGGTTACGCTACTTCTGAAGAAGCGGTTGAAAATCTGTAGGTTTTGGTTAACGGTGGTGTTTCTACACTGCCGATACTGTAGGGTGGTGAAATGGCAAACACGCCGCCTTGTCTCGGTGGTGAGCATGGTAAGTACCGGCTCTTGGAGGTTCGAGTCCTCCCCCTACAGCTAATTTTACACATTATGAAGAAGTTAATTTACATTATTCTAATCGGTCTGTTCTTAGAATCTTGTAGCCATAGTTTCACTCCGCATAGGGCTGCATCTACAGGAGGTAAGAAGTGTGGACGAGGTTCAGTAAAGTAAAGTGTCCTAAGTACACTAATAAGTGCTAATAATTACACTTAACATCGGAAATTATCCGATAAAAATTAATTATCATGTTAACAAACGTCATCCTGACATTCTTTTTTTTTATCTTAGTGATTACTGCTTTAACATGGGTAAATAGTATAGACTACATGAAGAAAAAACATAGTGATTACAATGGAGATGACTTCTTAAATTAATGTTAAACGATATTTTTACTATTTTATAATAAAAGTTAACTCATAACTTTACAAAAACAAACACATGGAAACTACTTTTAAAATGGTATTCCTCAAGAATGAGGACAAGCTATCCCCAGTATTTATGAACGCCAACGTTCTTGACTTTAAAAAATATGATGGCGTTATCTATGCCTTCGATGATCTTGATGAAGGCTTCCTCAAGTACGAGGAACTTGTAAGAGAATCAAACAATTTTATTGACTGGGAATCTATAAGACCATGATACTACTTTTATTTCTACTTATATACATAATTGTATGGGCTTGCTTCTTTAGAGCCAAGACCTACCACAAGACTACCGAGATCAGGTGAGTGGTTTGTATTGATAACTATTATTAACCAGTAAGTTATTCGAAAAATGAAGAACCTATCATTCTACCTGAGAAACGGTTGTGTCCAGTGTCGTGTTGGCGGCAGGAGGATTACCACTAAGATAAAACTCCCCGCCTCACACACATTGGAAAACGGAACCATCGTTGGACAAGACTCCGACAGGCTTAATAAAAAGCTAGACGCTGTAAGGATTGCAATGTCCCAACATTTAAGAGTAAAGCAAAGGGACTGCTCTGTTATTGTAAACCCTAACAGGAAAGACCCTACCATGTATGAGTACTCAAAGATAGTTTTGGATGGCATCATAGATGATAAGATACTATCTAAAAGTGGAAGACCATACTCTGAAGGAAGCAAGATCCAGTGGAGGCAGTTCTCTAATTTTTTGTACAGATTTCCTACTGATGTGAAAGTTTTAAGGCTTGACATGTCCGGAGATTTTAACAAAAAGAAACGTGCCTCTGAATTTGCCAAGTCTTACTTCCAAGGTTTAAGGGAGTTCATGTCTTCACTTGGATACAGGATGACTACTCAGGCTACCATGTTTGAGAAGCTGAAGTCATTACTTGTGATGGCTGAGAATGAGTACATGATTAGGATAGATAAAACTTTCAGGCACTTCCGTGAGGAGGTTCCTGTAGTCGCCATTACTCCTGATATGGTTAAGACTTTACTTAACTCCCCTGTGCCTGATGACAAAGCGTTAAGGTATGCATACGAGATATCATGTGTTGTACTTGTGACTTCATTAAGGATATCTGATGCACTGTCTTTGACTGTAGAAGACCTGTCCAATGGTCACATACTTAGCACAAATAAAAAGACTGGAGCTGTGACTAAATCTCCTGTTCCTGAAAAAGTCTACAACATGCTTATCCATAACCACAAGGATACTGGTAGTCTTTACTCGATGAATGTATCTAGGAGTGACACGGATAAACTTATGGCAGAGATGATGCCTATTCTATTTAAGGATATAGCAACCACCATTGTGACGATAAACAGGATGACTCCTGATGGTAAGGGGTATGAGAAAATATCCAAGCCATTGTATGAGATGGTCAGACCTCACATGTTAAGGAAGTCAGCCATCACATCAATGATCGTATCAGGCGTACCTGAGAGATTCGTTAAGCATTTGTCTGGCCATAAGGGAAACTCCAAGGCATTCGAGAGATACGTTGCTTATGTAGAAAAAGAATACAATGATTCTATCAAGGAATACCAAAACAAATTAATCAATGGATAACTACACAAAGATGTCTGCTCTTGGAATAGAGTGCAGGAATATATCAGGAGACCAAAAGGTGGTGTGCCCAAAGTGTTCCCAAGATAGAAAGAAAAAGAACGATAAGTGCCTGTCTGTCAACGTAGAAAAGGGGGTGTGGAAGTGCCACAATCCTGGGTGCGAATGGGAGAATGGGTTCGGTGTGGCAAAGAAGATATACAACAAGCCTGAGAAAGTAGAAACAGACATTCATCCAAGTGCTGTGTCTTGGTTCGAGACAAGAGGTATCTCTTCCGCCACGATTAACAAGCTGGGAATCTCCTCAGGCAATGTTTACATGCCGCAGGTTCAGAAGGAGGTTCATGCTGTACAGTTTAACTACTTTAAAAACGGTAAGGTTGTTAACATCAAGTACAGAGACAGGGACAAGAACTTTAAAATGGTAGCAGGTGCTGAGCTTACTCTTTACTGCATGGATCTTTGTGAGAACAAGGACATGGTTGTAATCTGTGAGGGAGAGATGGATGCCGCATCCCTTTGGGAGGTTGGAATACAGACTGTCTCAGTTCCTAATGGCGCCGGTACTGGTAGGCTTGAGTACCTTGATGATACAATAGAATTCCTACTGTCATTTAACAAGGTATATATAGCCACAGATATGGATCAACCAGGACGTGAGCTCGCCTCTGAACTGTCTAGGAGAATCGGTAAGGACAGGTGCTATGAAGTTATCCTCCCCGGAAAGGATGCGAATGATGTACTTGTAAATCTAGGTCCTGAGACGCTTGAGTCTGCCATCAAGTCTTCAAAGCCATACCCATTAGAAGGTGTTCATACTACCGACTCGGCGTATTCTAGCATGTTATCTGAGCTAATGAATGGCGCATCACCGGGGAAAGGATTGAAGATGTTCCCTGAGTTCAGTGGAATACAATCATGGAGACCTGGACTTTTAACTGTTGTCACAGGTATACCTGGACATGGGAAGAGTTCATTTGTTGATAACCTAATCGTGTCTCTAGCTAGTGAACTTGACTGGCCAATAGGAATATGGAGTGCAGAGAAGCCAAGACCTGAGAGACATTTTCTAGAATTGTATTCTATTTATTTGGATAAGTCAATTATTTCACCTAACTTTGAGGGAGGTAAGCTATCGTTCAAGGACATAGAAGACCACAAGGAGTTCTTTAACAAACACTTTTACTTGATAGACACAGGGTCTAATGATGTATCTGTTGAGGGATTACTAGCGAAGGGTCGTGAACTTGTAAAGAGGAATGGAATTAAGCTACTAGTCTTGGATAACTGGGTTACGATTGAACACAGGGTGTCTGGTTCCACTAGCAAACATGATTACTCTGGGCAGGCTATAAGCAAGATGTCTCTATGGTGTAAGCAGAACGAGTGCGACATAATCCTAGTGGCTCACCCAAAGAAGATGGACAAGGATGCTAAGGCTACAAAGAAGTACAGGATACCTGACGGGTACGACATATCAGATTCGTCTAACTTTTTTAACCTGCCAGACAATGGTCTTACAGTGTATAGAGATTTTGAAACAGGTCAGACCAGTGTTTATAAATGGAAGAACAGATGGAGGGAGATAGGTCAGGTGGGTACAACATACTTCACGTATAACAAGTACACTGGAAAGTTTACCGAGACTGAACAAGTAAATACCGGAGAAAGCAAGGAGCATTTCATTGGTGAAAAAATTAAAAAATTTAGTAACTTATGATGATTGTTTATCACTTAGAATGGTACGGCACTAGAAGTAAATGGGTTGTTAAGAAGAAGGGTAAGGATCTGGCAGAGTTATTTAAGGGTAGAGTGGAACCTAACAAGGAATACTACATAAAACCTAACGATGCCAACATGTTCTACTCCACAAAGTTTGACCCTAGTAAAAACATAGAGCAGATAGAGGAGCTCAAAGCTTGTAATAAAATATGGATACCTAAATGAAAAGGAAGCCAATAAAAAGAAAACCTGTTAAGGCAGTGAAGCCTAAGTCAAAGAGGGCACCAACTGTTGCTGAGTTAACTAAGAAGGCTCAGGTTGTTTTCAATAGGTACATAAGAGAAAGAGATTCTTCAGGCGGATATTTCGTATGCATAGCATGTGGATGTGAGCAGCCGGTATCAAAGATGAACGCCGGACATTATGTACCTGTAAAGAATTCTAGCCTGCTAAGATTTAATGAATGGAATGTCAACGGGGAATGTGTTGGATGTAACCTGTTTGACCAGTTCCATCTTGTTGGATACAGGAAAAGACTGATAGAAAAGATAGGTCTAGAAACTGTTGGCTGGCTAGAGGCACAGGCAAAGGTAACACATAAGTGGACTAGGTCAGAATTAGAAGAGATAATAGAAACATATGGAAAGCGTAGAACTTGAGGTACTAGAATCTGTGTTCGTAAAGGATGACGAGATGCAGACTTATATTAACTTCCTTGTGGCAGACAAGAAGGGTGGATACCTTACACAATTCTATGACGTCTACAGGAGTGGTGACACAAAGGAGTTATATAAAGACATGGAAGACCGTATACTTTTTTTATTAAATACAATTTAAAAATTCAAACATGGCTGAAAACAACAACAACCAGCACAGCAAACGACTCTACTATTCTGTTATTGATGGTGAGTTAAGACGTAAGGCAAACCCTGAGGACAATCAGGAGTATGTAAAGAAACGCACACGTAAGGATGGCGTTGAAGTTTCCGAGTATGTACCTTCGTCAATCAGTGGCAACATCTCTAGCTTCGAGATTAAGACTGAAGACTTTCAAGGTAAAAAGATTTCAAGACTCAATGTTACCCTCTCTGATGTAGGTGAGGAGTACCTCATCCAATTTCCTGTTGAGTCAAGATACTTTGGTTCCTTTGTTTCTAAGTTACCAAACATTAACTTCAATAACCCTGTTGAAATCTCTGTGTATGATTTCACCGATAAGTTCAACAAGAAAGTGGCAGGTGTTACGGTAAAGCAAGGTTCAAAGATTGCGGATTACTTTACTAAGGAGAACCCACTCCCAGGTGTATCAGCTTACCCAACAAACGGGGATGATGATGAGAAAAAACTGTGGGGAATACAGAGAACAAAGGCTTTAAAGGCTGTGGTAATTGGTCAGTATGATAGACTAAAGTCTGAGCTTGTGGCTGATGCGCCAGTTGAATCTGATTACTCACAAGATATTCCGTTCTAATGATTATAGGTATATGCGGCAGGCAAGGTTCTGGTAAGGATACTACCGCCGACATGATCAACCGATTAACAAACAACCGTTTCTCAAAGAGGAGGTTTTCGGAACCTCTAAAGGAGTGCGCCGGGATTATCTTAGGAGTCCCGGCCTCCTTATTTGAGGACAGAAAGTTTAAGGAATCATACATCCATAAGTTTGACATGACCGTCAGGGAGTTCCTGCAAAGGTTTGGGACAGAAGGTGTTAGGCAAGGCGTTCATCCAAACGTGTGGGTCGAGGCTCTGTTTAATAACTATACAGGGCAAGATTGGATCGTGCCTGATGTTAGATTCGTAAATGAAGCCGACTCAATTAAGAGTCGTGGTGGTATATTAATAAAGACGATAAGAAGAACAAAGGCAGACAGCCATCTATCTGAGGTTGAGCTAGATGTCATACTACCAGACTACGAGATAGATAACACTGGATCATTCTTCGACCTAGAGTTTAACGTTAAGAAAGTGTTAAACGATTTAGGTATATAAAAATATTTTACATTTTTCTTTTTTATTCCACAACTGTTTTTTAAATTTGTGTATGACCATAGATGTGGTTTCAGATAAGTTCACCTACTTTGGTAAATCATACAGCCTTTCAGAGTTGCGTGATTACATATTAGATTTCTATCCACAAGTAGCTCAGGCTCACATGGTTAGAATGATAAGTGGTAGGATGACATTCGACTGGGAGACTATATACTTAAGGTCTAGACAAAGCGGAATCACAACACAATTCATATGCTACAAGTTATTAAAGCACTAAACAAATGCGTATTCCCTGAGATAGTTAAGGACGTTGACGTCGATTATCTTGGGTCTGATGGAAGAAAGTATAAGTTCTCATATGCTTCTCTTCCTAATATCCTAAACGCAGTAACTCCTGAGTTAAAAAGGAACGGACTAAGAATAGTACAGACTATAGCCGGCAACGGTGTTAGAACTTTTTTATTCCATGAATCAGGAGAGTACATTGAGGACTACGCTAATCCTGATTTAGAATATAAACACATACAAGATTGGGGTGCATCGGTTACATACCAAAGAAGGTACGCTATCGTGTTGATGCTTGGTCTTGTAGCAGAGGATGATCAAGACGGGAAGTCTAAGAATGACCAGTCAACAGAGTCTATAGGAGGTAAACCTAAGATAGACGACAAGACATTTGAGGCAATGCTTAACGCTATTGATAAAGGAGAAAGCAAGAAGGTACTTGAGGCTCTTAATAAATACTCCCCAACCTTTACGCAAAGAGACGAGATTATGAAGAGAGCTAATGAGAAGAAGGCTAACGCTTTAAAAAACTCTATCAAATGAAGATAGTTGTAAACGGTAAGATTAAAGAACTAAACATAAAGCCAGGTCACAGGTGCTTTAAGTTAAAGGTATATGATGATAAGCTAGAGGTGGTTGAGGTAACAGAAACAGAACATGCCGATGGACTATATTGCTCTGCGTTAAACATGCAAAACGCTATTAAGAAATTTAATAAAATGATAAGCTATGCGGAATCTAAAGAAGTTTAAAGCTACAGATAGACAGTCTTGGCTTAACCTAAGGATGTCACTGCTGTCATCCGGAATGACTGGTGGTTCCGATGCAGCTACTATGGTCAACAAGAATCCATGGAAGTCTAAGGTGAAACTATTCTACGAGGCGGTTGGTATTTCAAAACCAAAGGACATACAGAATGAGGCCATGTTCCACGGAACACATCTTGAGGATTACGTTGCAGATAAGTGGCAGTACTTTGACGGTACAGAGGATGGGCTTATAAACAACTTTAGTAATGGTGTAAAGATAAAGAGGTCGATGAAACAGAAGGCAACTTTTGTGAATCCAAACTTCCCACACATGTTCGCCAACATTGATAGGATTATAACAAAACATCCTGATAAGAAAGGCCGTGGCATTCTTGAGGTAAAGACAATATCTGACAGGTACTCAGATATGTGGGAGGCCGGTATACCACCGCAGTATTACTTCCAGATTCAGCATTATTTAATCGTGATGAACCTTAACTGGGGTGAATTCGTATGGTTGAAAGGTGGTAATAAGATGAACATACTTACTGTAGATGCAGACTTTGAAACTCAGAAGCTTATAATAGAGGAGTCTAGGAAGTTCTATCTAAATGTCATGGCGGCAAGACATGAGATATCAGAACTCAAGTTCCCTACCATGGATGAGATGATAGCCATTGCTTCTAAGTACGAGCCAGATACAGATAGTACAACAGACCTTAGTGAGTACATGAACGAGAGGCATAGGAACAGGCCGACAGATAATCAGATTACTGGCGGACCAGAACAGACAGATGACGCCATCCAGTATAAGAGATACAAGGAACTAGAGTCTAAGGTAGCTGATAGGAAAACCTACTACGCTAACAAACTTAAGTCCTTCATGGATTCAAAGTCTGCAAATGAAATGGTCATTGAGAATGGTAAGGTAACATGGAAAAAAAACTTCATCGTAAACATTAAATAAAATGAAGAAAATACATAGCCTATCAGGTGGTAAAACTTCTTCTTATATGGTTGTTCACTATCCATCAGACTATAATATTTTTTCTTTAGTTAGAATAGAAGATATTAATTGTAAGCCGAACGATAAAAAGTTAATACAGTACGTTAGCGATAAAATAGGAATGGATTTTATTGCAACAGCCGAAAGTGATTTGACTTTATATGCAATGAGAGACTTAGAACAATTGATTGGTAAGGAAATAATATGGGTGACTGGTCAGACATTTGAGGAGGTAAATAAAAAAAAGACTGGAGGAAAAGCATTGCCTAATATGATGTGGAGATTTTGTACTACCGAAATGAAGATTAGACCAATATGGGATTGGTGGCATAAAAATATAGGAGAAAAAATTGTGATGGGAATCGGTTTCAGGTATGACGAAATGGAGAGAGCTGACAGGTTTTCTACAACATTCAAAGGTATAATTGGTAAAAGAGGAACTAGGAATAAATGGGGAGAAATAGAATGGAGAGAGGGTTGGTTCCCTTTGATTGATGATAAAGTTATACACCCTACAGTTATCAATTGGGCAAATAAAAGTAAAATAAATTTTCCACCTGACAGCAATTGTGTTGGTTGTTTCTGGAAACAGCCGCAACAATTAAGAAAGAATTGGGATACTGAACCTAATAAAATGCAATGGTTTTCTAATCAAGAGGATAAAACAAAAAGATGGAAAAAAGAGATGACGTATATTGAAATTAAAAATATTCTTTTACAACAAGAGTTTATGTTTGGCACTGGCAGTGGATGTCAGGCTGGATTTTGTACAGATTAAATATAAAATAAAATGAAAATCGACATCATCGAAAAGGCTATTCGCCCACAGTTTATCTTCGACGCAGAAGGTAGAAAGTCATGGCAAACAGACGAACTCATGGAGGGTTCAAAGTCTTCAGCCATTGTTGTGTTCATCGGTATATGTGCGCTGTACAACATAGACAAGAAGGACGTAATGTTTGTTCTTGGTATTGACTACGATGAGTATAGGCACAAGCTTAACATGTATTCAGAACTTTCAGAGGCCGCATCTAAGAAGGTTATGGATGGTAGTATAAAGGTAAAGTCTTACGGAGAGGACAGAGCACAGAGATTCTACTATAAGAATCTACTATGCATGAATGCACTAAGGTATTCACTTGGCAAGGAGTACATATCTATTAAACACTTCGCATAAACTACAAGCACATGAGACACACAGTAATAGACCACCAACTAAGAAGGCAGTTAAGCCTAACATGTTTACAGTACATTGTCATTGACGCCATCATGCAAGGATGTGATAGCGCATATGATATATCACGGCAGACCGGCATAGCAGAGACTACAATAAAGCAAACCGTAGAAAGCCTGTGGCAGTTTGTAACTGAAGACTATACGCTCACGCAGGATTTTATGAAAGCCTATGAAGGAGGTGTTATTCCGGAAAGAAAGAAGAAGGATATACAGAAGAGTGATTTCCCTACAAAGGTTATAGAATTGTTCAACGAAATCAATGGGACTAAGTACAAACCTGATACATACTACAACCAGATAGTTAAGATACAGAAAAAGATTGGCGAGGATATTGACAGGTACCACTCTGTAATACTTCATAAGAAGTTATCATGGGGACAGGATCAGAACATGTCAGACTATAACAGACCGTCAACTATATTTAGAAGCCCTGAAAGATTTGTTCAGTATCTTGATGAGGCTACAATATTCTGGAATAAGAAAGTAAGGGATGATTCATATGTAAATATAGGCGCATGAAAGAGAAACACCTAGAAGCTATCATAAACAAGATGTTTGAGATAGCCGGTATAGACATGGACTACAGGAGATTACTAGGTAGGAAGGATGACTGGTACCAACAGTATGAAATGACAGAGGATCAATGTAATGAATGGATATCTTGGGGGTCAGACTATATGTATAAGAATAAAGTATACACTAAAGCTAGGTCTCTTAAACAAATGAGTTATCTTAATCTAATGTATGGACTTAAAATAAAAGACAATGGGAATAAAAAAGAAAAAGAAGAAGTGCAGGAAACTTCTCTATAGATATCTCAAACTTAAAAGAAAGATAATAAAGACCGAGCTTGAAAACATAGGAGACTTGGTACCAACTAAATACTGGAATAAACAATTTTAATATGACAATCAAAGAAGCCAAAAAAGAAATAGTAGATTACTTCAATCTAGACATGACACCACATGCAGAGAATAGATTGACTAACATACTATCAAGCATTAAAACAAAACAGGATAAGGTTATAGAGACCAAGTATGTTTACATCTATAACGATATTCAAAAGAAGAACGTAGACATCAACGAAGAAGCTCAAAGGGTTTGCGAGTTGTATGATATAACAATTGAACAGCTGAAGAGTAGAGTAAGAAAGACCAAGTTTGTAAGCGCAAGGGTTCATCTTATCAGGGAGATGAGGATGAGTGGGTCTGCTACAATGATGGAGCTTAAGGAATTTCTTAACATGAAGGACCACTCTAGTGTGATACATCTTTGCTATGATTCTAAGACTAGATGTATGATACAGCCACTCACAAAGCCAAGAGATATAAAGAAGCATATCACTTTAGAGCATTAAGAAACATCTTGAACTTCATAAGTCTATCTTGCAATCCGTTTGTTCCGCCGTTTATAATTCTTGTTACTCTTACCACGGAATCATAGTCTGACTTTTTGCAATGCTCCCAGACTTTATTATTATTAAAGAACCAAAGTGCACTATCCATAGGGTACTTGGTCGCTACTAGGTCGGGTACTTGTACGCAATCCTCTCCTATGAACTGGCTGAATAGTTCATAGTTTCTCTTCCCGGTTATGTGCAAGTACCCTCTTCCCCTGTACAAATATCCTTGGCCAGAGTCTTCATCTCCGTTACCCATTCTATTGGCGTAAACTTTATTGGCAATTTTCTTTGGGTTCCTTGCGTAAGCCTGAGCAGTTTTGCCATCAAAGTACTTAGGGAATGTTTTTAAAAGACCAGATGCAGAATAGTTTAAATTCTCGAAGACATGCTTAAACAATCCAGATTCATGAGCAACTTGAGATAGGAAGTGCGAGATCATTACAGGATCTGTAATGCCATTCCTGTTAAGGCATGCCTCAACTTCATCATAAACTTTAACAGGTAGCGTGTGTTTAAGTTTAGTTATACTCATACTAATCCTCTGCGTTTCTTCTTCCTATCTTACCATCTTTATCAAATGCTCTGAATGTTTCTCCAGTTACTATTGCTATCATTGTTCTTCTGTCTAGTCTAGATGACCTCAACCCTTCAAGTAGTTTGTCCTTAGGATATCCAAGAGTCAATGCGTCAACATATAACTTATGCAATCTAAGCACTTCTTTATTATATCTTTCGTTAGCCTTGTCCTCGTATGACTCATTGTTCTTAGCTGCTCTGTTAAAGTCTGTAGATATATCAGAGAACACAGATCTATTTGAGTTAAATAATTCAGAAGTCCACTTCCTTCCTATGTTTATTGTATACGGTCTAGCTCCAATAGGTGCAGCGTACAACTCTGATGGGTTAAATCCATACTGAAGTTTACCCTGGTCATCTCTTCTGTAGAACATTCTATTAAACCACGTTACCACTCCAGGTGTCAAAGTCTCCTTAGCTACATACAATGATCCGTCAAATAATTTTCTAAAGTATGAATCGTCTTCATTGTATATAGAGAATCCATAAGAATCCTTGTTCATTATAGCGCTAGAGAATGCTCTAAGTGTCATCTCCGGTTCTATAAATGGCGCCACCACTTCAAGTCCTGCTGCTATAGCACCACCCTTTTCATCGTACTCATTGCCGTATTTATACGCATTGAATATGTTATATATAGTAGCATAAGGATCTACTGACGAGAATGTATAGTACTCAACAATCCCGTCTTTAATCTTAGATGCATTGTAAATCTTATCATCACTCTTAGCCCAGTCTGCAACGAATGAATTGATTGCCATCTTCTCCTTGTCCTCATCATCTCCTCCACCCCACAGTGACGAAGCAAGTCCAGACACGCCAAGACCAGCGTACTTAGCAAGAAGGTAAATACCCTCCATTCTTATAGCGTTATAGGTAGCGATACCGAGAAGTCTCTTAGTACCATATGCAACCATTCGTTGGTTCTTTTCTTTGATACCGTTTCTTATATCATTGTATGCATATGCATATGTATTGGCCATAACCCTAAACACTTCAGCTCTGAATGCTACGAAGTTGCCAAGTACGCCAGTCTTACTTACAGTTTTAAATATCTCAAGAACCCTATCGTAAGTTGGATACGTATTCATCACCCTATCAGCAGCTTCATTGTCAACAATGTCCTTCTCAGCTTGAGTTAGTGATTCATAGTCCTTGCCATACTTAACTTTAGACATTGATCTTTGCTCGTTATAGTAGGCGTATATCTTCCAGAAGTCATCCGATGCTTGATACACTCTTGACGTTCCTCTTGTTGTAGCTCTCCATAACTTACCAGGATCTGATATGTAATCCTGAATGCCAGACTTGTCTGCATTGTCTAGAACATATTGCTCGAAATCATTTGTTCTAAATATTTCTGCAAGTTCCTTAGCGGTAAGGCTTTGGTTTAACACACCTCTTTCAAACAGAGGTCTCAGACCTTCGAGTACGTCTTGCGTTTTATTATTTATAACCTGTCTCCTAAAGTAAGACCATGCATCAGATAAAGCGGTAACATCGAAGTGTCCATTGTGAAGAGCAAACCCTGTGTTAGATACAAAGTTCTTTGCTTGAGTAACAGGTGAGAATACTGTCTTCATCATCTTGTTAAGATTCATCAATCTCCACACCCACTTGAAGTTGCTAGACCTGTTGTTATCAGTTTCTACCAAAAGATCATACATATCCTTTGTGGTATATAAACCTTCAAGAGGTTTTAACGCCTGACTCGTTGAGCCTATTCTGTATGTCGCATCTGCTGGAGCATTGCCTTCTTCAAAAAATACAGTACCTAGACCGAAGTCCCTTAACTTAGCAAGGTAGTCTGAAGTCTGTAGAAGTGTGGCAGTCTCACCAACACTTAAAAGGAATGCGGTACCCGGATCAGTATACTCACCCATCAAATCTCTTAACCATTGAGGAAGTTCCTGTCTTTGCTTTAACGAACCTGTATTTCTATATGGAAGAAAGCTTGCCTCATCTCTTCCAAAGAATGGTTTCTTAGAATCAAGTATTCTGTTTATCTCCTTGTCGGCCTCTTCATTTGACTGAAGGATAATCTCCGCTTGTGTTAAGCCTGGATTAGTATTAGTTAAATGAACATAGTATAACTGGAATAGATTCTGATGAGCTGTGTCGATAATTTTTTTATTATCCTTAACTTTCTTAGACCATTCGTCACCCATAGTAAACAAGGCGTAAGATCTGTGAACATACTTACCCATGTTGGATTCTATAGTAAGCGCTGTTTCCGGTGATACAAGACCGTTCCTAACAAGCTGTTCACTTATCCCATCAAGAAGAGCTCTCATGCTCACAACAAATTCCCTCATCTCTACAGGAAGATTAAAGAATGATGGATTGGTATTAGCAGCAGGAGAATATCCTGGCTGTCCTCCAACCCAGAATGGGTTAGTAGGATTGTATGTTCTATAATCTCTTAACGCCTGATCGAATGTGGTCCAATCTTTAAAGTCAATCTTCTTGGCAGCCTTCTTCATGTCATTAACCATAGACTCTGCAAGACTTACTTGGTAACTAAGCTTACCTCCAAGCGATTCTTTTAGAGATATAATTTCCTTAGGCAATCCCTTAGAAAAAGTAAAGTATTTCCTGAAGAACGCCTTTGTAGCATCTTTAATTTTCTTAGATCTAGTTCTAGTATCGCCAACATAACCTCTAGAGTTTACGCTAGGAACAATACCCTGTACAGCAGATGGATTCAATGGCTTAGTGAAGTTCATTCTCTTGGCATTGAATAAAATATTCTGAGCCACCATCTCGCTAACCTGAGGATAACCCTTCATTATTGTAGCCTTGATGATGTTATCTCTTTGATTCTCAGCCTCTTGCATTGACGAGTATATACCGTGGGTGTTACCGTTTACAGAAAGCGTAAACCCTACAGGACCGGTACCGGTGTTCTCTGTAATCTGGAACATGCCATTGTTGAGCATTGTTCTAGCTTCATTGATAGCTCTCTCGGACCAACCGTCGTCTAAACCATATCTTGAGGATATAGACAACTTAGCTGTAGGTTGGCTAAGGAATATGTTTCTAGTGTATCTTGCTGGAGCTTGATCCTTATACAATGCTTCGGCATCAGAGAATGATATAGTCTTACCACCTCTATTTATAAAAGTAGGAAGAACCTTTTCTACCTCATAAGCATCATCAAGTAAGAACACTTCCACATCGCCATCTGCTTTTATTGCAAATGGATATGATTGATGGTATGCCTCTCCATCTTTAGACACAGATGTCTCGGCAACAGTTGGTGTACCTTTAAATCTCATGATAGCTACAACTGTTCCGTTTCTTAACCCAGATAAAGATGGTTCAGAAAGTTTATCAGATACTGATTTAAAATCAGGCATACCTATTTCATTGATACCACTCTTAGTATTCCCAAGTAAGGACATAAGGAATGGTTTCCTTGCATCAAATCTAGCCGATTCAACAGAGAAATATTTATTAATCTTATCTGATATTTTAGATAGTGAATCATTTGCAGAAACAATATCATCACCTGTCGCTCTTCTAGAAGCCTTATTAACTCTATCTGCAACTACAGATGCCGGAACTTTTAATGTCTTTATAATGTCAGACGCAAAAAGTATTGAGTTATAATTACTCATATGAGAATCTGTAGACATTGCCATAATCGCTATATGTCCAAACCCATCCTCATCGTATACGATATCATTGATTATAGACTTTGCCTTATTAGCTGTAGACGAAGCCCATATATATCCTTTATTTGCAGCAGCATAGAATATACCACCAAGTTTTCTATGTGGGCTTTTAAAGCCTTCATAGTCAACAAGACCAGTAGTAAGTCTATCTGATGATATTATGACAGCATCCTTACCGGCAAAGTCATTTATAGAAGCTCTTTTAATGTTATCAACCATCCCTGGTATTCTATTCTCAACATTAAAAGACAATGGTATACCAGGAGATGTTTGAGCTTTTAATTTACCAGTGCCATCTGTTTCGTTAAACCCTTTCTTAAGTTTAGCATACTTAGGATTTGTTTTAATACCCCAACCTTCTGGCATCTGGTACCACTCAGGCTTAACCTTGTTAGTGGTCTCGGCCCTGAGTTGCTTACCCCATTTAGCTACAACCATTTCATATCCCTTAGCATTAGCGACCTTAGTAATCCAGCCTATCTGTTGGTTAGGTCCAAACGCCATACCAGGATGAGACTTCTCGAACAATGCCTTAGCTTCATCAAAGAAGTTTAATGGATCAGCAGTTGCTGGGTATACCTTATCCTTAAGAATCTTAACAACATGGCCATAGTCACCAACACCCATCTCCTGGAAGTCAGGTCTTGTGTAGAAGAATGCAGCGCTAGGTCTAGCAATTCTTTCTTCTCTTGATGTTATTCTATTATTACCAAACTTGTTAGGATCAATAACCTTTCTTTGCTCGTTAGACCAGTGGAAGAAATAGTAGCTATCAGCATCCTCTGTCATGAATTTACTGTATGGTTTTGATTCCATTACAGACTTAACAGAAGCCTTTGGTCTTTGAATGTCCTGTGTCTCTACAGTTCTATACTCCCTCTTGGTAGGGTCTACAAACCTTGCCTCTACATTTCTAGCCTGTTCCTCTCCTTTAGAAGTATAGTATGCGAACTTAGCGGCTGCAAGAGTTTTATTATACAGATCTAACTCATTGCCGGTATATGATTGACCATACTCAAGACCTCTTATTGTATTTGCTGCTGTTGAGAATCCAGACTTTTCAAATATACCTGATAGTCTTTCTTTTGCGTTATTGAATTCAGCCTTTATGTTTGTGCCTCTAGGTAAGTTATCTTTTGACTGTATGAAATGTTGTATCTCATGAAGCATAGCAGAAGTGTAATCACCGCCAACAGCTGCATACTTATCTGCATCAACATTAAGTCTTATTAGATTCATGTCCTGACTAAAATTAGCCAAGTATGTATCATTAAACCTAGACACCTTAACCCTTAATTTTTTGGCATCAGGATATAACTTAAAAAATTCAGGATAAGATAACACGTTAGCAAGAGGAAGCATTGCAAATGGCTCACCTCTTCTATCCATGCCATCAACTACATTATTAATATCTGCAATGATCTTAACATTATAGTCCAACTCAGTCATCCACTTACCATCAATATTCTCCATACCGGTCTGCTCCCATATATCGTCAGGAGTCATACCTTCAGATTCCATTCTCTTAGCATTATCAAGTCTAGACTTAACCTGAGGCGACTGTATCGCAAACCTCTCAGCTGAAACTACAGAAGGCTTAACTCCTGTTGCTTCTACCTCTACATCTGAAGATGAACTTAATAGCACTTCGCCGCCAGACAATATATCCATAGCTGCCAAATCAAGGAACTCTCCAAGATTAAGGTTCTCAATGTTTACATCAATGCCAAACTTCTGAGCTACAAAATTAAACAAGTCTGACAACCACGTTAAGAAGTTGTTCCTCCTTGCCATATCTATTATGTCTGCACCTCTCTCACCTATCGCCAATATCAAAGCCTCCTCTTCAATATCCTCTGGTTCTAAGTCCTTGTACTCATCAATCGCTCTAACCCTTGCCTCGTATTCTGTACCCCTAATTAAATCCCTACCTCTCTTTGTAATGTTCTTATCAACCATATTCGCCACAGCATACCATACGTGACCGAACTCATGTATAGGCGTATCCAATCCCATCTTGTCTGGGTTGATGTATACTGTCTTTGTATTAGGATCGTAGAAACCAGCGTACTCTTTATACTCAGTAGGGAACCCAGCCTTCTCTACATTCTCATCGTAGTTATCCCATACCATACTAAGCCCAGGAATCTTTTTACTCCATGAATTCAGTAAGGCGTGAGACAGTATCTGCATGTCTGTCTTTGCTGTAAATATGGTATCTCTAATACTAGATGCAACCTGGTTAGCCTTTGCAGCCTGATCCTGTTGCCAAGCCTCAAAGTCCTGCTCGTTATCAAAGCCAGATTGTTTAATTAAATCAAACGCCTCTGGAGATACATCAGGATACTTGGCTGAGAACTGCTCTCTAGTCATTGTCCTAGCGTCAGACATCCTTGTGTCTTCCTCTGGAGTCAAAGGTCTTGCCTGAACTGGTGCAGTTACTTCTTGGACTGGTGCACTTACCTGTTCAACTGGTGTAACCGATGGTGTAGCCGCTGGCGCAGCTGGCGTAACTGGTGTAGCTGGTGTAACTTCCGGAGCAGCAGAGTAAGCCTCCTCTATATTAGAGAACTCTTCAGGAAGGAATCCCATCTTCTGTTCAGCAAAAGGTCTTTGAGCTGGAGGAATATATCCTTCATCACCCTTCTTCTTCATTGACCCATCAGGATTCCTAAGACTTCTATTAAAGTTAACCCATGAGTTTTGCCCACGAGTCTCGGTAGTCATTGCCCTTCTAGCTAAAGGGGAATACATTCTTGCGTGTACATTCCATGCATTCTCCTCACCTATAGCGCCGAATGAATTACCAAGTCTTGTGTGCCCGAAATAGTCATGAACAAATCTGAATACATCGTTCACCAAAAGAGGTCTTCCATTAACATCCTTAAATCCACTATCCCTAAGCATTGCATTCTGCTGTCTCTGCTCGTCTGTTATCTTAGTATCACCAAAGCCAGCTTCTGTAGAGAAGATGTACATATGCTTGTTATCTCTAACGTCAGCAATCATCTCACCAGAGTTCTTGTATGGCTCACCTTCTCCAGTCCATACCTCTACCTTAACGCCTGATTTAGAGATGGCGTCAAACTGGTCCATTGTTTCATCGGCCAAAGCCTTGTATGCGGCCTGTACCTGTGGGTCATTTGGACTGTCTACCATTTGCTCATAAGCATCAGCAATAGTCTTAGACCTGTTTTCGTCAATAGCCGTAATCTTAGCTGGTTCAGGAGTTACAATGCCCTTCTCTTTCTTGAACTGTTGCTCTACAATAGCAGCCTCTGGGTTAGGGTCATTAAACAATCTTTTACCAGGAGCTACTGGAGCTACTTGCGTTTCGCCGCTGATATTGATATTGCCAACATCTGCTGTAGGCTGCGTGGTTTCGACTTGGATTTGTTCTCCTTGCTGAGCTGGCGCATATTCTCCGATACGGCCTTCTGGTACGCCTTCTTGCTGGAGCCTTTCGCTTTCTTGAGTGGCATCTTGTTCTTGTTTTAATTTTGAATAAATAGGTACACCGTTCTCGTCCTTGATAATTTCTACAGCATCTTTTCTAAATGCATCTGATAGAGCCTCATCAGACGTAGACATTATTGTTCCAATGTTTGCATCAAGCTGGTCTATCTGACTTTGGAATACAGGTCTCATAGACTCAGGAGATGTCTTCATCTGAGATAGAAGAGACTCCTTCTTAGCAAGTGTAGACCTAATAGATAACCACTTAACATCAGATATACTCTCAGGCTTCTTAAGAGATAACGATATAGGAAGTTCCTTAATCATGTCATTCACAAACTTCTCATCTATTTTCTCAGAACCTGGTACCTTATTAGCCTTAGAGTTTCTTAAGTCAAGTAAACTATTATAAACTTTATCGTATCCGTATTCATCAACTAAAGAATAAACTGTCTCAGACCTTCTATTACCTACAGCTCTAGCAGAACCACCCAATAAAACTAGAGGCCCAAGTGTTAATCCAACTCCTATGTTATCAATAACGGATCTGATATTAAACACATCCTCATCAAAATTATAATTACCTATACCATTTGTTACTCTATTCTGCAATCCCTCAACAAATAATTGGCCATTCTCTTCAAGACCAAATTCTTTTAATGCAAAGTTTGCAACCTTAGGAGAAAGATCTTTTAATGTATTGTAAATAGCTGCACCATAATCAGAGAACTTAACATTCCCAGATACTTCAGTCATCACTTTATTCAATTCATTATTGAATCTTGATCTTAATTCTTTTGTAGATACCTTCATTTGAGGGAAGACATCCTTTACATTTACAAGATTCTCTAATGCTGTTTGTACTAAATTCTTTGCTACTATATGAGTAAGAATGCTAGACGTTCCTTTCATACCGGCTCTTTCAGCATTCTCCCATTCATCATAAAAGTGACCAGAAGTAAATACGCCGAATAATCCTGGGAATCTATTTACATATTTTGCAGCAGCTGATGCTCCTTTTATCAATCTAACCTCAGGCGCTAATAATGTAGAGACTAAGTCAAACCCAGCAGTACCAGACATGTTAAATAGGTTTAACGTATAGTTCTTAAATGAAAATGTACCATTTGAATTTGTCTCAGGTAGCATCTGAACTCTTGTGTATCTATCTATTTCATTGTCACGAGTTTGTGTTGCAGCAGCCCAATAGTCTGAACCTCTAGCTCCGCCATCAAGTCCAACCCATCCACCAATATATGATCCAGCTTGTCCACCTAAACCTATAACAGAATTAACAAATGACAATCCAGCATTCAAGAAACTTGTCGCAAATCTTGCACTTCCATCAGTTAAAAAATTACCAGTTTCAATACTAATACCTTCTGCCTCCCTTGCCTTATCTTCTGTAACAAGAGCTTGCTTCTTTAGCATTTGTGAATTCTCCCTGTTAAGAAAATCAAGCTCATCTATCTTGGCCATATTTTCTATATACTCAGGAGACTCCATTTTTTCAAAGTAGTAAGTATAGTTTGGATTGTTTACTACTTTCTCGTTAAATGTTTTAACGTTGTTGTTATACGTATTTACTAGACTTGTGTAAGTTCTTAATGCTTCTTTATCTCCGCTTTTAGCAGCACTATACAATGATTGAATTCTTGATTGTATCTTAGTTTGCGTAACATTAAATTTTGCTAATTGCTGTTCAACATTTTCCTTTACTGAACCTGCGGTAGAAGCAAACGCAATGAAAGGTATACCATCAATCTTAGTTTGATTGATGTCATCCTTTAAATTTTGTGCTCTTGTTTGAGCGAATTCCGCTAAAGATTTTTGTAGGTTTTCAGCACTGAATGTATTTACATTCTTCCAGTTATCATCTTTCTTTAACCAACCAATATATTCATACGCCAAATTTGTAAGACCATGTTTACCGCTTTTCTTCCCGCCAATTAAAGCTGTAAACAAACCCTGTCTACTATAGAGGTCCCAATTTTCTATAAGCGCATCTTCAAATCTTATCTGGTCTTTAATCTTAGTCCAATTCTTTTCTCCATAAACAGCTTCGCCAAGAGCCTTAGTCATATTACCGGCGAACTTATATCTGTCTACTTCAACTTTCTTAGATTTAACTAATGATCTTTCTAGTACTCCTTTCTTTCTTAATAATTCTGGGTCATTAGGATTATTTTTTAATTGATCTTTTATATCATTAAGATCAGACTCTATCATCTTTGGTGATCTTACGACACCTGTTATGACTATTTCTTCATCCTCTTTTATTAACTTAGGAAGATTAGTCTCAGGATCAATTACCGGCTCACCAGTTTTAGGATCAATCTCTTGTCTAGATTTTGTGTATGAGAATGCATTTTCACCAACACCGTATAATGATAATCCTTTAGTGTTTTGAGTTTCTAAATCAGCTATCTGAAATTGATTAGCAAAATATTTACCTGATTTACCAACAGTTAAATAAGGAATCCTTTGATCTGGTATACCCTGTGAAATATCCCACCCTCTCTTATCTTCTCCAGGTGCAAGCCTGTCTATAGCTACTGTAGCAAGAGGCTGATCAGTATAAAACTTTTTACCTGTTGGCTTTACTTCTTTATAATGATGGTCGCCATTATCATCCTGCCAGTATAGCCAAGCTCCACCATTTGGAACTCTTACATTATCACCTTCTTTTAAATTCTCAACCCTTACTGCATATTCTGGCGTAGGTGCACCCTTGTCGTGAAGTGTTCCGTTAATATATACAGGTTGTTCTGTAGGTCTTTCTATGTACTCTGGCTTTGCAGAATTAGACCAATACTCTAGATACTGATCCCTTTTCTTAACTGCATCTAAATAACCAGGACTGCTTATATCACCCTTCTTAACAAAGCTCTGAATAATAGATGAGTAATTATTATAGTTCTCATCATCGTCAAAGAAATATGAAAACGCCATGTTATCTCCAGGGTTTGTCAATGCAGCAGCAACCCTTGCTTGAGTCTTGGTAACCTTTCTGCTAGATGGGATAGATGAAAATAAATCCTTCTGCTTCTTGACTAATCCTTCATAAATAAGACCAGCCTGATTCTTAAATAGTGAATTCAACTCATCAGTGAATTCTTTATCTATTTTATCCTTAACCTCTTTGCCACCAGGAGCATTTATTAATTGCTCATAAGTTTGATTTCCTGATGATATTGCACCTAACTCATACTCAAGTTTCTTATTATATTTTTCATCAAGTCCAGCCTTAATACCTGTATATAACTCATTTAATTTATTATCGGCATTTTCGTACATCGAGAAGAAATCCTTTCTAATCCTTCTAGGAATTCTTCCAACATTTTCCTTGCTAATATTAAAAAAATTTAGCTTAGGAATCTCGTCATCTTGAGTTGGCTCTGGGATATTTGGATCTGGTATAATTGTAGGCTGATTATTATTTACATTCTGCTGCGTCGGGTCAGGTAGATTCGGGTCTGGGAGACTAGCGTCTGTGAGACTAGGGTCTGGCAGGTTTGAAGTCTGATCCTCTACCATATTTTGATCTTGTAAATTACCTAAGTCAAGGCTGACTGGTAATGGTTCTGCAAGAGGATTCTTATTGAATGTAAGTAAGTTATAACTCATAAACAAATGTACGAAATTATTTCTAATTATTGCTTAGGACCAGTAATGCCAAATCCGGATTTTTGACCCTTCTTTGGTTTGGCTTCAGGTTGCATTCCACCTAAAGTTCCTAACCATGGATTGTCTATTTTTAATATAGACATAAAGGACTCATAGTCTGGTGTTCCGGCAGTAACCCTATTCTTGTTGCCATCTTGATCCTGATACCATATTAGACCAGAGTTAGGATACATCACTAATTTATTTACTTTGACATCTTGTTCTCTATCAGGACCGCCAAGAGGGTCTTTTACTGTTTTTCTACCAACAACAAGTCTCTTAGATATATCTGGTTTCATTACTATAGCATCTCCCTGACCCTTTGTGAAGTATCTATCGTAAGGCATTGTGCCAGCCATTACGCCGTTGAAAATATTATTATCAACATAACTAGGGCTAGGCTGTGATACATTTACATTAGTTGTATATGTTACTCTAGCATCAGCTTTCCTTTCTGCCTTAGTAAAGTTGTAAGGTCTCTTAGTATTTGCATATGTTGTTAACCAGCTAGCCACATCCGCATCATTTACTTGATCTGCTGTTATACCTTTTTCTTGCGCTACAGCAGACTTAGCAGAGAAGTACACAGCATCATTTGTTTTAATACTGTTTATATCTATTGTTTTAGGTAAGACTCCAACAGGAATACCTCCAACTTTTTGCACTTCCTGCCATCCAGGATAGAAATCAGCAGCACCTTTATCAGCTCCAGACGCAACAGTCTCTACACCTCCACCTTTCCTCTTGACTGTTTTAGATTCTGATATATTTATCTTCTCTGTCTTGAATGTATTTAACCAATCATCAATAGCCTTCTGGTCCTTAAATACATCCTGTGCTTGATTCTCTACAATACCAGTAACTATATTGTCATAGTTCCCATTTTTGAATTCGTTGGCAATAGTTGCCCCATCCTTCCACTGATTATTATTATCCATGAACACACTACGATATGCTCTACTTTTTAATGTAGAAACATCAGCTCCCTTATTCTTAAAATAATCAACCTGATCATCTATAGACTTAGCTATTTGATCAGCATTCTCAGCCCATAATCTTAAGGATGACACCCTATTAGCAACAGTATACTTAAATTCGGAAGCGTTTATCTTGCCTTCTTTATACTGTGTCCTAGCATCCAAAAGTATTTTATTTAGCTGGTCGTTAATGTATGGATTGTATGGTGAATCCTTTGAGAAGTTTGGGTCCTTAAGTATGGATGACATGTAGTTATCCATCTCAGTCTCCTGCTGTCTTCTAAAGACTTCCTGTTTATAGGCAAGCTCCCTTCTGTTCTGAAGGAACTGAGCTAAAGGGTCTGCGCCGTAGTCTATTAATATCGGTTGAAATTCAGCCATTTGTTTTTAATTTTATTTTCCTAACGAAGCTGTCAATAATGGGTTTGTAGTTCCTTTTGCAAATGATGCAGGATTAAACCCTCCACCAACTGCGAATAATGCAGCACTTTCAACACCAGACCCAAGCGCTGCAAGACCAGCTGTTTTAGTTTGAAGAGCAGCTTGTCCTAGCTGTCTTCCCATCATGCCGTATTGCTGCCCAATCTGAAGCCTTCTTTGAAGTTCAGCCTCATTAAATTGAGCCTGCTGAGCTGCAAGATTTTGAGCTTGCACACCACCTTGTGCGCCTAGAGTAGCAGCAAGAGCCATAAAGTTTTGTCCACTTGTACCCTGTCTTGCCGCCTGTCCAAGCAAACCTGCCTGCTGTTGTGCCTGCTGAGCCTGAAGGAAACCCATGCCAGGCATCTGAGCTCCTCTTCTTGCTTGAGCTTCCTGTATTGCCTGCTTTTCCCCAGACATTCCTGTTAATTCTTGAGCAGCTCTTTTCATTTGTCTTGCTGCGCTCAGCTGTGCGATGCCTCCTACGATTTGACCTAGTGCCATTATTGTGATAATTTATTGTGACCGATTGAATCCTTTACGTTTACGTTTATAAATCTAACCTCAAAGTTACTAGGATTAGACCAAACTGTTGATATATTTGCATACTGACCACGTATCTTGTCGCCTGTGTACATCTTCTCGTCAGCTGTGCCAGATGCATTTGGACTAACCCTATCCCTGTATAGTTCAGAATAAAACACATCCTCCCTATTTTTAAAGTCTGAAGATATCAAACTTGTAACTTGGTTATTCGGAATGAATGTTTCTACATACGTTGCACTTGGGGCTGTAGTTCCCTCTATAGATACAGCATGAAATATCTTTGTGTTACTAGGCGCTTCGTTATAGGGGATACTTATAAACGAATCCCTTACTGTTCCAGAGAAATTATTTATTGCTGAATCTTTATCAAATACAAATAACCCTCCAGAGTAACGAACACTTACTCCAGGTATCAAGTATGTAGACTTTACAAAGCTGTATATCTTACCGCCAAAATAAACATACGGACCAGAGTGCGAGTAGAACGACGTCCATCTTTCCTGAGAAAGAGAAAATGCAACAGACTTTGCTGGCGTACCTGACTTATACATCATCTTTATATCTGATAGTCTGGAACCAGAACTATCCGGGTACTGATCAGGAGATTGAGATACAGGAGCGAATGAAAGTATGTACTCGTCTGTAGCTGGATTATAACCACCGTATATATATGGGGATTGAGTTATATTATACTCGTCAACTTCAGTCTTTTTAGTTTTAAAATAAGATCTGAAAAAGTTTCTTAACCCGTAATCGCTTATAGCAAATAATCCATTTGCCGAATATCTTACGATGCATTCATTTAGAATATCAGCCCAGTACACGTTACCGTCATATTCAACAACTGACGCTGGGAGTGTTGTACCAAATCTTCCTCTTAAAACATTGACTGTACCTACTACTGCGCCAGATGTAGTCAATAAACTTTGACCTGAATTATCAACAAGAGATGTCTCGCCTATATACATTGAGGCTGTGTAGTTCTGTCCAATAGCTAGCATTACATTACCCTCAGATTGGGCCTTGGATGTAGTCTTGAGTTTATTTATAGGGCCTAATTCTACAGGAAGATCCTTATAATCTAATGCATCAAATGTTGATAATCCGTTAATCTTAGACCCAGGAATAAATACATTACTCCATCTTATCCCACTTGGTCTGTATACCTGACCTATAGGATCTATAAAACAAGGGCGTCCAAGATTTCTTGACCATGTATTTCTAAACTCACTTCTTAAATTCATATACTCAAGCCCATCCTCCTCAAATCTATCACCAGTTAAAGATCCTGTCTTTTCAGAATATGATCTAGTTGATGTACCCCAATTATTAATTTCGTAAATCTGAGTTTCATAAAAAGGCTCTACATCAGTGTTTATGTATGGTCTTACTATTTCGTACAGCCAAGATTTATTTGTTGCTGTAAATGCTCCTAAATCTTTAGGTTCCAACAGTATATATCTACCCTGTTGACCTATTACTTTAAGAGATTGTTTTCTAGTGCCGTCTGTTGGATTCTGTATTAGATTTACAATATCTCCATTTGCTTCTTCATAAATATACCCAAATCCATCATTTAATATATTCTCTATATCTAATGCTATGGCTACAGTTGTTGCTAGGTATGTTATTTTATTATCAGCTATATCGTATAGTCCAGTGCTAGAATTCTTTGGGGCATAGGTTATCTGAGATTTTCCTGAACCTAAATCTCTTGTAAATCCCTGTATAAAATATCTTGTATCTAAATTATCTGTCCTAACTATTGAGTAGTACTTAGCCCATATAGGAATATTTAAATCAACCGTACCAGGTAGAGTCCACTTAATTACAGTGTTTAAATCATCTATTGTATAACCTCTTTCTGGTGTAGATATATTAAATGACTCTTGCGTATAAACCCCACATTTACGCATAGCAAAGTCATAGTACTGTATACCAACACTATATCTACTTCCTGATTTAAAAGCCCTTGATTGTGAACCACCAACAACTAAAACAGGTGCCTCAAATGCAGTAGTATTTTGCTGTACATTCCCAAGCTGTATTGTTGTGCCAGTTGGTGTTATACCCCAAGCTACATAGTATAATCCTATACCATAGTGGTATGAATTATAAGATGTTAAACTAGAACCTATATATGTAAGGTCACTAATGCTTATATTTGTAGTTGTGGGATTTGGTCCTTTAGGGGTTGGCGTTGTACTTGCGTCTACATTTATTGTTTTAATGCACATCTTAATACCTGTAGGTAAAGTTTCAACTACAGGCATATTGCTAGACAATGATCTTAATCTTAATTTATTACTAGATACTACTGACTCTACTCTAAATAGGCCATTATTTTTACTACTAACAAAACCAGATAATGTTATATAATCACCAGCATTTATACCAAAAGATGAAAATGTTCCTCCTGTTGTTTTATCAAAGTCAAACGTGTAAACCTCTGCAAAAGCAAGTCCACCAATTATAGTAGTTGTTATGTTGGATATAGCACATGAACCTAATGTAGTAGTATAAACACCGCCATCTATATTTAGTTCATACCAACCAGGATTTGTTACATCATCTATTTTTATAGCGTGTGAACTTATATATCTAGTCCTAATTGGTGCACCATTATTCAGAACTAAAACTGGTCTTATTATATTGTATATCGGATAATCCCTTGTAGCTAATCCTGGGTCTTCATATTCTACAGATGTCTGTAATCCACAACTAGTAGGTGTATCATATCCCTCTGTATTGTTAGAAAGGAATACTCTGTCTTTAGATACCTCTAAGGCGTAAGAACTAACAGGTACTGCATCAAATTGTTTTGTTGCATACGCCAGGTCTATTGTTTCATAAATCTGATTATTATAAAATCTATGCACATAAGACCCATTATTAATAAGCCCAAATATTAATTCTAATGGGTTACTAGGATTTGTATCTGTTGAGTTAAATGACTTTATTATAAATATAGCCCCTGTTAATGTGTTCTTACAAATCAAGTCCAATCTCTTAACCATTGGTGGTATTATCTCACCATTCCCAATAGTGATATCTATACAATTGAAATCATCTCCATCTGCATTTACTGGAACCTCATTAGACAATGGAGACAGAACAGTTATTTCATCACCATCATAAACATATCTATAAGAGAATTGGAATACGTTATCCTTTATAAAGTTCTTGCCTTCGTAATCATCATCTTCAGCCTTTACTGCGTTTAAGTTTATACAAGGCGGTGCTTTTATTAATGATATATCTCTTATGTCAATATCTGCTCCCTTATCTGTATACGGATTTGGATCTACTATAGTAAGCTTATTCCTGTACGCTTCTACATTTAAAGAGAATTGATAACCATGTTTATTTATCCAAACCAATGTATCGCCAACAACTTTAGCCTCTACGAAATCCTCCCATCCATATGCGAAGTTATCAGGATGCCAATCAACTTTAGAAGCACTTATAACATTTTGTACCGTATTATCCCTTAGGTTAATCCTAACTATTCTTGGTGATTTATTTATATTTGTAGGTGGTACTGTATCGGAAACAAATAAAGCAGTTCCAGATATAAATGCGTACACATATCCATTAACCTCATCAACACACATGTGCTTTATATCCTGAGAGGAAGTACCCGTAAACTCAGCTAAATCATCCGCTATTGTAGCAGCCTTCGTATGTCCAGGTACAGGTCTTATAACCCCCGCCTTACCATCATCACCTATCTGTCCTCTTATATTCAATGCATTTAGGTAGTCTCCATCAGGAACTAAAGACGGGTTAACGTCTGAATTTAGACCTCCCTTTATGTATTTCTTTATATTCATTAGTTTCTTACGGTTGCCTTGTAGCCCTTCTGTTTAGCTCTTAAGAAGTCAAGCATTGAAGTGTCATTCATCCTGCCTCTTAGAATTCTAAGATTGTTATGAAACATTAAAGACTCGTTAGACTGAAGAGCATCCCTAGATGGTGATGACTTCCAAGCTATGTATGACTCTATTGTAGACTGTGCATATGGGTGAACCTCTGTAGATGCGTTAGAATCTAAACCGTCTCCAATATATTCAAGTATAATATTATCGGCAGCAAATCTATTATCCATCTGGATTTCACCCCTCTCTCTTAGTATCTTAAATGAGTTATGAGTTGTACCAGCCTGTATATTAAATCCTCTACCAAGCAACTCACCCCTGTCATTAGAAGCCCATATATAATTTGCGCCATCCCATCCCCAAGAAGATAGTGGCATATCTGTGTCTATAACGTCATACTTAATCTTGTTACCCTGGTCGTCAAAGTTATTCAACCTGTTAATTGGTTCAGACTGAGACATCTCAACAACATACTGCCCCTTAGGGAATCCTATCTTAATATAATCTACAAAGTCACAAGGAAGAGGTATAGCACCGTATGAGTTTACTGGAATCTTAACAGTCTTCACAGTTTTCATGGTGTCAAAGTTTAGCTCTCTCATGCAGTCAACAGCATGGGATAACGCCTCAATATAGTAGTGCATACTCAAACCTCTCTTGGATAGGTACGCCTTAACGATTGTGTCTAGCGAATATTGTCTCATTTGTTATCAACCCCATCTACCTTTTTATCCGATGGTTGCCATGCACCGAGTAGTTTCAACACTTCCTCGATTACCGTCATTTCCATATCGGCGGGTATTGGGAGTATATCTGTGTCTGAATATGAATCGAAGTCGTTAACTAAAAGTCTTACAAGGACTGCGTTAATAGATTGCCCAGGAAGATTCTCGGTAAAGATTAATTTATTACCTCTTACCTCATATCCTATGTTTATATCTCCCAGGATTCTGTGGTTCTTAACCAAAGCCCATTGACCAGGTTGAAGTGGTATGAATGGATCGTGAGGCGAGTTTGTCTTTGACACATGCCAAACACCTCTTCCTCTAGTTAAGTGAAGAGGCAATACTGGAAGTGTACACGCTGACGTATCCTTATAGGTTGTTACAGCTACATTGTCATACTCGGCTATACACGCATCTACAACTGGACTTCTTTCACCCTCGTTGTAGTTATTGATCCTCTCCATCTTTAGAAGACGGTTAATAACCTGACCTATAGCAATACGAATCTCAGGTAGTGTTACTCTCTGAGTGCTGGCAGGATTACCGCCAGATACAACCCTCTGAATTTGTTCAGCTATTCTACCTATGGTTGAAGCCATTAGCTACCCTCCTTTTGTTTTATATCACCAAACTGGGCTGTACCTGCATCGGCAAGAGTAAAGCCTCCTATAGAAATCGCCCTGTATATAATGTTGTTAATGCTACTGTCCCTCCACTCCATTTGGGTAGAGTAGTACTCGTCATATGTAATGGTCCTGCCATCTTGATTATACGCAAACACCGGCTTCTCTGGTCTTTTAATATACACCAGTTCTCCAGCAAATACGTTGTTAGGGAACACTAAAAGCTTCCCCCTTCTTTGAACATATACCGGATACTTTGTGGATGGCGCCAGAATCTGGGATGTAAGTCTAGATGATAGCTCCTCTTCTGTAATTGGCTCTACAAATCTCTTCTCGAATGAAGCCCCTACCTGTCTGTTTAGATAAAGGGTAATACCAAATAGATAATCCTCCGGAGTGGATATCTCTCCACCTACAGTATTCCCTGAGCTTAATGCTAGCGTCTTAATAAATGGTGAGAGCTGATCGTTGATAGATTGAGACCTTCCAAGGTGCATTGGCAACCCGTCCTTTCTTGGGTTCCCGTATAAATCATTTAATTCCTCCATCTGAGCCACATCCAACAGGCTATCTATCTCAGCATGCGTGACGTAACCATTCTTCTCCTTATCTATCAGCTGGAGAAACCTGTTGTGTATCTGCTCAATAGTATACGCCATCCTACAAAACTATATTAATTAACAATAATTACTGTAAAAAAAAGGCTATGAGTTATGCCTCGTCGGTAGATATTATCCCTGTAGCCTGAACATGGTATGGCTTTGCTGATGCTGGTCTGCTTCTGTATACTGGTTTTCTTACAGCTATACATCTATCCTTTCTTATTCTGGTTATGGTAACGGCGTCTCCTTGGTTTCCTCCAAGCACATGGTAGCAATCTTTGTCCTCTGCGATATAAAAACCTACATGACCACCAGACCCTCTTGAGAAAACTAATATATCCCCAAGAGATGCACTCTTAGACTCTTCTCCCCACTTAGCCCATGATCTTGCCCATAGTGGTGACTTAACAGGATCACGCCCGGTTCTCTTGACCACCACAGCTGTAAACAATCCACACCAAGGTATAGAATCACTACCGTAAACTTTCTCTAAACCACATTCCTTGGCCCACGATAGTATTATAGGATTATTCTTTTCACCCTTAAGCTCTAAGGTGCCGTGCAATTTCAACCCCTCAGATATTAATTTTGGTAATGTCTGCCCTGTTAGATGTTTGTAATTATTTATATTCATAAGTCAACCAAGATATTGTGGCTAGTATTAGGTATATAAATTTAGTAATCCAGAATGTAGACTTTCTAACAAAGATCCTATCTATTATGCTATTTGTAGTAATAGATACGTAATCAATCCTTAAGCCCCTTAAAGTGTTTAAGGTGATGTCGTATATCATCCCTCTACATGATGCGTAGTATATAAGATACACTAGAACATCTATTGGGCTCACATCGTCGTAGTAGTCTAGCGACAAAGATAGGCATACAATAAATAAAACAACGCCAATGTTAATCGTCCAGAATTTATTTACATTATTTAACCTACCATGGCTAAACCTAATACGTGAATATTCAATTATAGCCGAAAGTACAGAAGCAAAAAATGGTAGTATTAATGTTATCATATGTCCCGTTTTTTACGCAATTTACTGGACAAACCACACATCATGATGGTCGGGCCACAGCAAACCGAAGAAGAAGATAGTCCCGAAAACGATCCAAAGCAGACCGATTTTAAACTGAGCGGTTTTCCAAAAGGAAACATTTATATCAGATTCCGCCCATTCGTAATAACCGCCCGGATAACCTGGTCTTTGCTTTTGATAACGGCTACCGCTTTTGCTCGCTTTGTATCCAAATATAAAGAATACTAAGGGCGGCAGATAGCAAAAAAAAAGAGCCACGAACATATCGAAGCTAAATTCTAAAGGTGCAAGTTTAAGTAACATATACTTAGGATTTAATGACTAATTTTCTAATTACCGCTAAGATAGGCTTTCTAAATAACAATACCAAAAGTAGAAGTAACCACCAGTACAAGCTGTTTCTTTGAGACTTATACTTGTCAGCCTTATCTTTTTGTTCTGTATACTTAGTTAGGTAAGTGTCGCTTTCCTTCGTTTTTTTGTTTAGCGACAACTCTAACTGGTTCTTAATTTTGTTTAAGCTGTCAATTTTCACTTGACACTTGGCAGTATTCTCTTGAGTCTTTGTGATGTATTTATACTTTATTACAGGAACCTTCTTCTCCTGAAATATAGTTACAATCTCTCTCTTGACGCTATCGTGTACCTGCTGCCCAAGAAGTGAATCAACGATACTATACAGGTAGCCAAATTCCATTTCATAAGCTCTAAGTAAAGCGGTATCTAATACAGTTATGGTATCTATAGTTTCCTTTATTGGAAACCTTACAGCACACTCCTTTGCGGCTGCCTCAGGCAACTTATTCATTACCTTATTAAGCTTCTTAGGAGTAGTACATGCAGCTAATAATGTAACCCAAAAAACGCAAAATATGACTTGTTTGTAATTCATATAACTCATTATGTAAATATTGCAAGAGCCATCCCTATGCTGCCGCCTGCAATAGTGTATATCAAATCGAAGATATCGAACTTTCCGTAATCGTATAAGTCTTTTAACTCTTTAAATGTTGCGGCAAATACAACAGTTCCCACTACCCACATCCAATGTGCATTGATAGCCTCAAAAAATATCAAAGCAACAAAACTAATTACGCAGCCAGCTTTCAGGTGTAACTCCCTATCAATCCTCATGCTTTGAGTTTTTATCTTGCTTTGTACTTCCGAAATAAAAACCAACCACACCGGCAAGCGCACCTCCATAAATAAACCCTGCAACAATGTTTACGATGTCGTGATTCTGCTCTGGTATTTCTTTTATCTGTAATAAATAAACTAAACCAAAGCATCCGATAACAATAATGATTGCTAGGCTATTTCTAATGTCTGTCTTTGTCAATCGTTTTAACCATTCTGGCATATTATCTACGTTTTATATTTTTTACAAATTTACAAACATCTGGCATATTCTTGATAACTATGGTTATTGAAGCCATCAAGGAAAAGAAAAATGCCACGTTTTCTCTAGTTAGTATGGCGAGCACGCCTAACACCCATACTGCTAAAAATTCAAACTTTGCCATTTTACATCATACATGTTTTAGTAATTGAATATATTCCCTATTTTGTAAACAAAGTCTTGATGGGTTCTTTACATTCCTATTCCACCACCTACCTCCAAATAAGGACACCGCCCAGTACCTAAAGTACACCTGCTTCATACTTACCCCGGTAGCTATCATCCACTTAGCATACTCTAGCTCTACCCACTTCTTATCATGTACTGTTAAGTAATACAAGGCGTCGTGAACTAGGGCACTTGCTGCGTATAGCCCACTCTTCGGGAATAACGGTTGTAGTATCCACGGTATCGTACTCTCATCCCATGTAAAACCCTTTCCTATGGTTAGCGTTTGTCCGTTGCTTAACTTAAAGGACACGTCATCTGATAACATACGAAGCCTACCTGACTTGCTATAAAGCGGAGTGTCAGAGTATAGCTCCCCTTTTTTATACATGTCTAGTATGTTATAGAATGTTATCATTTCTTAAATGCCTCCATTAGTTCTCCAAGTATCTGAGGTGTAGCAGCGTTTTTTATCCTTACCGCTACAGCGTCTGAACTTGCGTTTATTTCAGTTAGTAATTGAGTTGTAGTAAATAAAGCCGTTCCTGTTGTTCCGTTATCGTAAACCACACCATTTCTCACATCAGCAGCTACAGGCATTTGAATAGTTCCTGTCAGGCTGTTTCCTGCACCAAATACTACACCTTCTCTCACGTTATTTGCAGCAGGAGTGTTAGGAACTGTGTCTGCTGAATAGAGTGTTCTTGCCACACCACCACTTGTAAAGAATGCAGCTGATGTTGTTCCTGTTGTGTCAAGCCAAACGATAGGAGCATATATTGCCATCTTACCGTTATTATTCACCATGTTGCCATTTAGATACACCTGACCGTTTGCGTTTGTAGATGTTATAGCAGCAATTGATGATGAGGCTGTTACAGTTCCTGTTACGTTTATTATGTTGGCTGTAGTGGATGTGATAGCAGCTACAGTTCCTGCTGTTACATTTCCTGTAATGTTGTTTATAGGGGCAGATGAATCTATTGCAGCCGATGCTGTTCCTCCTAAAATAGTTCCTGTTACTGTCAAGGATGTTCCTGAAAATACGATACCTTGATTTGTAGTAACACCTTGCCCGCCTGTTACATTCCCTGTTACAGTGAGAGTTCCTGCTGATTGGCTAATTGCTCTGTTAAGTCCATTTGGGCTAATACCACCTACAACATTACCTATTACTACTGTATTCCCATTTGTAGAAACTAAAGCTTGACAAGTATTTGCTACTGTTCCTCCATTGATATTCCCAGTTACAGTAATTAATCCTGCTGATGTTTTAGATATACAAATTGAGCCACCATTAGTTCCATTGGTTTGTCCATTAAAATTAAAACCAATAGCATTGAAATTACAAGCTCCTGAATGAAGTATAAGAACATCTGATGAAACAACCCTCGGAGAAACATCACCTCCCAAACTTAATGTAACAGTACCTGTTGTTGCTGTTATCTGCACCATATTCGTAGCACCTGGAACTAAAGGAGAAGATGATGTAACAGTGCCTGTAACACCTGCTGTGTTAAACTGAAATGCACCACCAACAGTACCACCGCTTCTTTGCGTACTTCTTAATGTAGCCACAGTAAAACTTTCATCTACAGTAACTGTCCTACCATCAGCAAACACATCATCACCTGCAACAGGCTTTGTTCCACCGTTCCAGTTGGCAGCATTGCTCCAGTTACCATTCGCTAAAGGCCATTTATCAGGCATTATGAATCTTTATATTGTGAAATAATATTACCTGCTGTTATATCTGTAAGAGCATTCTTCAGCCTTACAGCAAGAGGGTCAGCACTTGCGTTTATACCACTTATAATGTCAGCACTTGTCAGCTCACCTGTTCCCACTGTATTATCTACAGGAACATCTTCCCTTACATCAGAAGCAGAAGGAACCACCATTGTACCTGTCAAAGATAGAGCAGGACCGAAGGTTGTACCAAACCTCACATCTGTTATTGGAGGAAGGTTGGGCGTTGTATCAGCAGAATAAAGAAACTTGTAGTTTCCTCCTCCTGTATCCATTCTCCAAAGTGTTGTGGCTGTATTGCTGATGAATACGTTTTGGCAGTAGATAGCATTCCTACCTAAGCCATTATACATATTACCTGTAAGATTAACTACACCACTTGCGCTAGTTGAAGATATACCATTAGCTGTTGCTGAAGCATATACATCACCTGTTACATTTATAGTGTTAGCAGATGTAGAAATGACTCCAGAAACTACATTTGCAAAAATGTTCCCATTAATTGTTGTATTTGTCGTACATATTACACCAGCAGCACCAGACGCTGAACCCCCTGTAACATTACCATTAACTGTTAGTAATATACCTGAAAAGTTTATACCTCTTTGGTCTGTAGTAAAACCTCCTGTAACATTCCCTGTTACTGTTAAATTACCAGCTGATTGAATTATGGCAGTAGAACCAGAAACCCCGAATATATTTCCAACAACTGTAGCATTACCATTTGTTACACTAAGTCCTGTAGAGTTACCAAAAAACCCTGCTACAATATCTCCTGTCACTGAAATATTAGCTGTAGATGATTTATTAATACATAACGCTGATGTAGCATTAAAGCCCCCTGTAAATCTTATACCGTTTAATGTTAAATTGCATCCTCCTGTATGAGAAATTAAATTTGAGCTGTTTATAGCTGGGCCTTGCACAGGGCTATTTAAATTCAATGTTACAGTGCCTGTTGTAGCAGTGACAGTAATAAGGTTTGTAGCACCTGCACTTAATGAAGCTGATGTACTCGTAGCACTAACAGTAACACCTGCTGTGTTGAAATTGAACGAGCCTCCTGATACTAAAGATGCTGTGCCTGGTTGGTAGAGCTCGAGTTCTGCGATTGCTACGTTTGCTGTACTTCCTCCATTTAATGTTATGTTTACCCTATAATACCTGTATCCTGTTGTATTTCCTATTGATGATATTGAATATGTTCCTGAAGCTGGTATTGCTGCTGCTCCTGATACCGTATGTAAAACAGTCCAAGTTGAATTATTATTGCTACCCTCTAAAGTCCAGTTACGTGGATTACGTGCTTGACCGTCGCTTCCATATATAGTATAGCCATCTATAATAATGCTACTTCCAAAATCTATTGATAACCATCCTGTTACTACATTAGCTGCTGTTGCCCAATATGTACCCGTAGCATAATTTCTATTAAAAGCTTGAAACGCGTCATAAGCTGCACTAAATATACTACTCGCAGCAGCAACATAAGGACTTGGTGCATTGTTAGCAGTCATTGCAGGAGTAGCAATATCCCTTGCCCTTGCAGTATTATTCAAACTATTTACAGTAGCATTCGTGTCCATAGCAACTGTGAAGCTGTTTGTAAACACATCATCAGCACTTGTAGGCACAGAACCTGTATTCCAGATTGCGCCTGAACTCCAATTCCCACTACTTATAGCATATACTACCGCCATACATTAATTTATTTAAGCATAGGTATGCGAAAGATACCCGACCCAATCAGTTCCCCCAGCAGGCTGTGCTGTTGCTGTTGCACTAACACTCCCATCTGCTGCTATCGTTAGCCTTGTAATAGTCCACACAGTTGCACTTTCACTACTTCCTGACAAGGCTGTTCCACAGTATAAATACACTCCTGAAGATGCAAACCTCCTTATCGTATTGTATGGATTGTAGGCATCCCAAGCATAACCATTCCACTTCCAGGATGTTCCTCCTGAAGTGTATATCTGATTGAGCGTTGGACTGGATGGAAAATCTAAAGCCATTAAATATCTATTTGATAAGCGTTAATGAATATATCATCCACCTCACTATCTGTAAGTCCTAACACAGCTTGAATCATAGCCACTGTAGGATTTTGTCTTTCAATGTTATTAGAATAATCCCAAGCGTATTGAGCCTTAATCTTAAACTCCTGTTCAGCTTGTG
>Ga0209972_10000311_pt1 | contig 48560 bp, 46 predicted proteins | sample NOAtaG_7_FD_187302 | JGI IMG/M metagenome (GOLD analysis project Ga0209972, IMG submission 187302) | Freshwater lake microbial communities from Lake Erie, under a cyanobacterial bloom - NOAA_Erie_Diel1S_2200h metaG (SPAdes) (version 2) | ecosystem: Environmental > Aquatic > Freshwater > Lake ...
ATGAGATTGACCAAAAAACAATCAGAGAAAGCCAGCAAGAGTGGTTACTGGCCCATGTATCGCTTCAATCCGGATTTGCGTGCCGAAGGAAAGAATCCTTTTATCTGGGACGTGCCCGTGACGGAGGATACGGTGTCATTCAAGAATTATCTGGAAGAAGAGTTACGGTACAAAACACTAAACCTTTCTAACCCTGAAGAGGCAATGCGTCTAGGGGAGTTGGCCCAGAAAGATAATGAACAACGATTCAAAGACATTAAGCACTTATCGGAACTATAACCTTTAAACTCTCTGCATATGGTCGATCTAACAACAAAATACTCTGGGCTCACCCTTAGGAACCCTATTGTGGTAGGAGCCAGCAATCTGGTCACCGATCTGGACAATTTAGTGAAGCTTGAAAGGGCGGGTGCAGCAGCAATTGTTTACAAATCTCTTTTTGAAGAACAGATTCAACTAGAATCGTTGGACATGGAGAATGCCCAGGATACGTTTAGTAACTGGGATGCTGAACATGATTCGTTCTTTCCCTCACTAAAACATGGAGGACCTGCCGAACACTTATTACGCCTACGTCAAGCTAGAAGAGCCGTATCTATTCCATTGATAGGAAGCCTCAATTGTGTGTATCGCGACACGTGGGTAGAATATGCACAGAAGATGGCGGAGACAGGAATTGATGCATTGGAGTTGAATTTTTATACCAGTGAAATTGGGTTTGAGACCGATGGCGCGCATCTTGTCAATGAGCAAATTGAGATATTAAGAAATGTGCACAAAGCAATCCGTATCCCGGTTATTGTTAAACTGAGTCCTTTCTATACTAATTCACTTTCGGTAATTTCGAAAATGGATAAAGCAGGTGCCTCGGGCGTTATTTTATTTAATAGACTCTTTCAACCGGATATTGACGTGGACAAAGAGATGCATCACTATCCATATAATTTCAGTAGTGAAAACGACAGCCGTTTGGCATTGCGTTATGCCGGATTACTCTATAGTAAGATCGATGCCAGTATCATCGCGAACACAGGTATTTTTTCAGGCTTTGATGTGATTAAGATGTTATTGGCTGGTGCCGATGCGGTACAAGTGGTTAGTGCCATTTACAAGAAAGGCATTCCACACATTGAAACAATGCTGGCCGAAATGACCAAATGGATGGAGAAGAAAAAATATCCTTCTATCCAAGAGTTTAGAGGCAAGTTGTCGAAAGAGAATATGTTTGATCCGTTTGCCTATAAACGCGCTCAATATGTTGACATTCTTATGCGATCTGAAATTTTCATGCAATATCACCCCAAGCATGGTGAGTTAAAAGATGATCGCGAGGATATCTAAAAGCAAACAGTAAAAATAATTTAGTAACTCTAAAAAAAGTAACGATGGCAAAAATTGGAATCTTCTTCGGTTCTACCGAAGGCAACACAGAAAGAGTAGTAGCACAAATTCAAAAAGCTCTTGGTGGTGAGCCAGAAGTGGTGCTGCATAACGTCAATTCAGCAACTGCGGATGATCTTCAACCTTATTCAAACTTAATATTAGCATGTCCCACCTGGGAGATCGGGCAACTGCAAGAAGATTGGGATGCATTTATTGATGAATTAGATGACGTTGATTTCACAGGAAAGAAAGTTGCCTTTCAGGGCTGCGGTGATGCGGATGGGTATCCAGATACATTTCAAGATGCACTGGGTATTATCTATGATCGTATCAAAGACAAGGGAGCGACTTTCGTTGGCGCATGGCCTACAGACGGGTACAACTTCGAAGCATCAAAAGCGGTGGTGAACGGAAAATTTTTGGGCCTGGCGATCGATGAGGACAACCAGAAAGATTTAACTGCTGGGCGCATTGAAAAATGGGCTGCACAATTGAAAAACGAATTTTAACAAATTAAGTAAATGGCAGATATCCGATTTAAGAAGCCACTCTTTCCAGTAAGTGTTTCCCTGCGAAATTACTTGCAAAAAACACAACGTGAAATTGATGTGCCAATCGGATACACTGACTTACTACACTATAATAGTTCGATCGCCTTCTTCGACAAAAAGGGTGAGGATACTCTTTGGGAGACACTCATCTATTCTGAGTCTGACCGGCAGTTTATTCATGAATCGCTGAGAAAGATTTATGCTTTGCTGAAAGTGGGTGGTGATATGTCGGTGATCGAACATTTATACATCGATCGGGTAGATTACTGCCTGTATGCCAATACACACCCTGTTAGGGTGCGGATAGTGAACCGGCTCAACGATTTGTTCGACTATTTTTATATTAAACAAGCAGATGCATCCCGCGTCTATGGGATGGAGCTAGAGCACTTGTTATCTCCCAATAAAATAAACTACCTCATTAAAGGCGACACATTCATCGAGGAGCACATACAAGGTATTCCGGGAGATACTTTTATCAAGCATTACCTCACGGAACATCACGACTATAACCCGCTTCGAATTGCGAAAGAGTTTGTAAAGTTTAATGAACGCAGTTTAGTGCAATTGTTAGGAGATATGCGGAGAGATAATTTTGTGGTTGAAATTATCCCCGATTTCGATGAGTTGCATTTTCGATTACGCGCTATTGATTTCGACCAGGAATGCTTTGAGGGAAGTTGTAAGATTTACATGCCACAATACTTCAAAGAGAACAACCCGATTATCAACCTTGGGTTTAAGAGTATGTCACCCGTTTTGGAATTGCAATACCAGCGTGAAGAACGGATGCGCTTGAGTAATCGAGTGAAAGCCTCTCAGCCTCAGTTGGAAACACTTCTGTCGGCCATGACGAAGGATACGTTGTCAACTCCCGAACATTTAACCCAACTTAAGACTGAATTGGCAGAACTTTATCAAGATACTGGTTTTGTTTCCTGTCAAAGCATGGGAGAAATAGTGCAAACAAGCATATTGCTTTTGGAAAAATATCCGGTAAGAAAACGCTACAAGAAAAAACAGCTATCGCATGAGTAATCGTGCTGATTATATTGAACAATCTGGTTTAGTCATTGCCAATACAAATGGCAACATGAAAGTGACGATTGTAGGGAACAGTGGTTGTTCCGCTTGTCATAATAGTCTATGCATGCTTGGCGATAGTAAGTCAAAGGAATTAGAAGTGACTATGAAAAATGCATTATTCCGAATAGGTGAAGAGGTGTTCATTAGAATCAATCCAACCTCTGCTTATTTGGGCTTGATTCTCTTGTACCTCCTACCTTTTCTGTTACTCGTTGGTTTGTTGATTGCTTTTTTGCACATGGGATATGCCGAGTTGATAGCTGGGACGATCTCGTTGGGGAGTTTGGTTCCGTACTTTCTGTTTCTGTTTTTGTTTCGCAAACAACTGGCCACTCAGTGTCGAGTGAATATTGTCAAAAAAGTATGAGCACCGAAATTATTTATACCGTAATAAGTCTCACAGCGATCGGGATAATTGCAGCTGTGGTGATCTATTTCGTTTCCAAAAAATTCGCTGTTCAAGAAGATCCACGCATCAGCAATGTTGAAAGTGTGTTGCCCAACACCAATTGTGGCGGGTGTGGCCAGCCCGGATGCCACGCATTTGCTGTAGCCGTGGTTAATACTGGGGACCTTTCTAATTTGCATTGTCCGGTTGGAGGCAACTCAGTAATGAAACGCGTGGCCGATATCCTTGGCGTGCAAGCGGTTGAAAAAGATCCCTACATCGCAGTGGTGCGTTGTTCGGGTTCTTTTGAGTATCGAAAGAAAACAAGTGTGTACAATGGCACAAGCTCATGTAAGATAGAAGCAAATCTGTACAGTGGCGATACCGGCTGCGCCTATGGCTGCCTTGGTCATGGCGACTGTGTAGATGTGTGTGACTTTGATGCCATGTACATGGATGAGAAGACCGGTTTGCCTGTAATTGTTGAATACAAATGCACTGCTTGCAATGCTTGTGTGAAAGAATGCCCTAAAGATATTTTAGAACTCTGGCCGAAAGGAAAGAAAAATCAACGCGTATATGTGGCTTGCCTCAACGAGGAAAAAGGCAGCACTGCCCGCAAAGAATGCGCAGTCGCATGCTCTGGCTGTTCTAAATGTTTTGAATCCTGTCGTTACGATGCCATCAGTATGGTCAACAACTTGGCTCATATCGATCCGGAGAAATGCAAGCTGTGTATGGAATGTGTAGGAACTTGCGATGTACACAACATTATCACGACCAACGTAACGCCTGAGAAGTTACAGCAAGGAGATGAACAACGGCTGAAGCATGAAGAACGTGCTCGTAAAAAAAGAGAAGCAGAAAAATTAGGAGCCCAACAAAGTAACAATGAGCCTCCACAAGCATAAAACGTTTAGCATCGGAGGGGTGCACCCGGACGATAATAAGTTATCGGCACATACGCCCATTACTCCTCTGGAGTTGCCCAAGATGGTGATCATCCCCATTACTCAACATATTGGAGCACCTGCAAAGATCATCGTGCAACGAGGAGATGCGGTGAAGGCTGGACAAATTATTGCCACGCACGAAGGGTTCGTTTCTTCCAATATCCATTCTTCCGTTTCCGGAAAAGTAGGCATCATAGAAGAGGTGATGGATAGTACCGGTTTTAAACATACAGCCATTTCTATTCGTGTGAAGGGTGATGAGTGGGTAGAAAATATTGATCGCACCGATACACTTATCGAAGAAATAGTATTAGCTCCTAAAGAGATTGTAGCGAGGATCATGGAGTCCGGTGTTGTAGGTATGGGTGGAGCAGCCTTCCCATCTCATGTAAAATTGAGTGTGCCCGAAGGCAAGCACGTGAATCATTTGATTATTAATGGTGTTGAGTGCGAGCCGTTCCTCACAGCCGATCATCGGCTGATGGTTGAAAAGCCAAAAGAAATTATCGTTGGTATTAAAGTATTGATGAAGGCGTTGGCCGTTGACAAGGCGATCATCGGCATTGAAGATAATAAAGCCGATGCCATTGAAATTTTTGAGAATCTATTGGTAAATGAACCCGGAATTTCCGTGGAGGCACTGGAAGTGCAGTATCCGCAAGGAGGAGAGAAACAATTGATTCAGGCGCTATTGAATCGGGAAGTTCCTTCGGGTGGCTTGCCTTCAGACGTAGGCGTCATCGTTCACAATGTAGGCACTACGTATGCCATCTATCAGGCTGTTCAAAAAAACAAACCATTAATTGAAAGAGTTGTAACAGTTACGGGTAAGTCGGTCAAGCAACCTTCTAATTTTTTAGTACGAATTGGAACGCCTGTAATAGATGTATTGATTGGTGCGGGTGGCGTGCCTGAAGATACGGGTAAGATTGTAAGTGGCGGGCCCATGATGGGCAAAGCCATTGCTGATTTAAATGTACCGGTGGCGAAAGGTACCTCCGGTATTTTGCTCATACCTAAGGAAGATTCGATGCGCGAAGAAGTGTACAACTGCGTGCATTGTGGAAAATGTATAGAAGCATGCCCGATGGGGCTTGAACCCTACCGCTTGTTGTTATTGGCAAAAAAAGGAAATCACTCACGCGCGAAGGAAGAACATATTGTTGATTGTATAGAATGTGGTTCTTGTTCATTTGTATGTCCATCCAATCGCCCAATATTAGACTACATAAGATTGGGTAAAACACAATTGAGAAAACAAAAGAAACAATGAGTACTGAATTGCTCACCATATCTCCTTCTCCCCATATTCACAGTGAACTGACGGTGCCGCAAATTATGCGGGCGGTCATCATTGCCATGGTGCCGGCATTTCTATTTTCCATCTACAATTTTGGCCTAGGCGCGTTGTATGTAACTACGTTCTCCGTAATTTTTTGTGTAGCCTTCGAATACCTTATCGCTCGCTATCTATTGAATAAGTCTGCGTCCATCTACGATGGCTCGGCTGTAATCACCGGCATACTATTGGCATTTAATGTGCCTTCTAATTTGCCCTGGTATGTTATCTTGATTGGAAGCGCGGTATCCATTGGTATCGGAAAGATGAGTTTCGGTGGCCTTGGAAATAATCCCTTCAATCCGGCTTTGGTTGGACGTGTGTTTTTATTGTTGTCGTTTCCGGTGCAGATGACTTCTTGGCCAGTTGCTAAAGCAACACTATCACTCGATGCTGTAACCAGCGCAACACCGTTGGGTGTACTCAAGGAAGGACTACGCGCAGGCGAATCAGTAGATGTATTGATGGCTAAAATGCCTTCCTATATTGATTTCTTTTTTGGCCTGCAGAGCGGATCAATAGGAGAAATGTCAGCCTTCGCATTGCTGTTGGGGTTGGGCTACATGTTGTATAAAAAAATAATCACCTGGCATATTCCGGTATCCATGCTGATCACCATTTTTGTATTGACAGGAATCTTCTGGTTGAGCGATCCCAACAAGTATGCTACTCCTCTTTTTCACATTCTCACCGGAGGTGTGATGCTGGGTGCCGTATTTATGGCCACTGACTACGTGACGTCTCCTTTCACCCATCGGGGCATGCTCATTTTTGGTTTTGGTATTGGATTACTCACGGTACTGATTCGTTTGTTTGGCAGCTATCCGGAGGGGGTATCGTTTGCGATCTTAATTATGAACGCTTTTGTACCGTTGATTAATCGGTTTGCAAAGGAACCCCGATACGGAGCGAAACGGGCCAAGGATAAAGAACTTGAAACCGTAAGGCACTAGCGATGGCAGCTGCAAAATCATCTTTCCTGAACTTAGTGATCACATTGACCATCGTTACATTGGTTGCGTCTCTCTCTCTCGGTTATGTTTATGAATGGACCAAGGAGCCCATCGCAGAAGCGCAGATGGCCAAGCAATTGAAAGCCATTGAATCGGTGGTGAGCGGCTACGACAATAATCCCGTGTTAGAAAGTTATCGCTTACCCACACCAGATGGAAGGGATAGTCTTGAATTTTTTCCAGCGAAAAAGAAGGGCGAGTTGATCGGTGTGGCCGTCAAGACAAAATCCTCAAAAGGATATAGTGGTGACATTTGGTTGATGGTTGGTTTTAACGTGAACGGTGACATTCAAAATATTTTTGTGATTGAGCATAAAGAAACGCCCGGGCTAGGTTCGAAAATGACCACCCCAAAATTTCTTCAACAATTCATGGGACGTAATCCAGCTACCATGAAGCTAACGGTGAAAAAAGACGGTGGCGATGTGGACGCCATAACAGGAGCTACCATAACTACAAGGGCATTTTCAGGAGCAGTACAAACAGCCCACGAAACATTCAAAAAATCAACCGTTAATGGAGCAGCCAATTAGTTTGAAAGAGAATTTTTTCAAAGGGATCATCAAAGAAAATCCAGTCTTTGTCCTATTGCTTGGGTGTTGCCCTACATTAGGTGTTACATCCTCTGCGGTGAATGGGCTAGGGATGGGCGCTGCTACTGCATTTGTGCTGGTGATGTCTAATCTGGCTATTGCATTGGTGAAAAATGTAATACCCGACAAAGTGCGTATCCCTGCCTTCATCGTTATCATTGCTGCATTTGTTACGGTGGTGCAACTGTTGATGGCTGCCTACACGCCAGCCTTAAATGAGCAACTGGGATTATTTATTCCACTCATAGTTGTGAACTGTATTGTGCTGGGAAGGGCAGAAGCCTTTGCTTCGCGCAATACGGCAGTAGCCAGCATGATTGATGGCCTAGGAATGGGGGTTGGATTTACGTTTGCATTGTTGCTTCTTGGTACAATCCGAGAACTGTTGGGCAATCTTTCCTTCTTCGGTTACAAGTTGGTGGAAGCCGATGGTATCTTGATTTTTGTTTTGGCGCCTGGCGCTTTTATCACGTTAGGTTTTATTATCGCCACGATGAAGTGGTTAAAAGAACGGGAAAGTAAAAGGACGCATTAATTCTTTTGTATGGAATACCTTATCATTATCATCTCCACTATTTTCATTAATAACATTGTGCTGGCCAAGTTTTTAGGAATCTGCCCTTTCCTGGGTGTTTCTAAAAACACTTCCACGGCCGTGGGCATGGGTGCGGCTGTTGTATTTGTGATGACGCTTTCCACTATTATGACGTATCTGGTGCAACACTACATCCTGTTACCGCTGGGGATCGCTTATATGCAAACCGTTACTTATATTTTAGTTATTGCCTTTTTAGTGCAGGTAGTCGAGATCATCTTAAAAAAGGTAAGCCCCGATCTATACCAGGCACTCGGGGTATACCTTCCATTGATCACTACTAATTGCACGATATTAGGCGTTGCGATTTTAGTCATTCAAAATAACTTCAATCTTTTACAAAGCGTGGTATTTGCTATTGGCAATTCGGTAGGTTTTACGCTGGCTATCGCACTCTTTTCAAGCATCCGCGAGCAACTAGACAATGCCGACCTACCCGAGTACATGCAAGGAATTCCGGCAGCGCTGATTACAGCGAGTATTTTATCAATGGCCTTTATGGGTTTTGCTGGGTTGGTGTAGCTCAGCAATAGATTTTTAAATCAGCCTGATTAAATGTTTAAGCAAAAAAGTAGTTCAATTACAACTCTGCGTAGTCGACAACATTTTTCTTATAGAACATCTCCAAAAACACTGACAAGATATTATTGTCTTCTTTCATTTCTTATTTTTCAAAAAACAAATCTATATCCCGAAAGCCAGTTAGCTGCTCGGCATCCTCAAACGTAAGCCTTTTAAATCCAATGGTCCAACCTTTGAAAAAATGCTCTTGGGAGTTGCCTTGAATGACCGTCATTATTCTGGTATGTCGTGGATCAGCTTTTATCTTCGCGTAAATCCTATCGACAACTATTTTTTCTCCCTCCAATACTTGAATGAATTTCCCTTGTAGATAAAGCAGCATTCTGGTGATTCCGTTTTGTTTGTTGGAAACGCGACATTCTTTGAGAAGCTCGATAAGATCATGCTCAGCAAACTCTTTGGTGCATGACTTGTATAGACTAGAAGATAGATCGAGCAAATCTATATTTTTTTCGGAAAAGAGTTACTTTCAATAGGTCAAAAGTTCAAGAACCATCACCGACAGTATAGCTTTTGACATCCTTACATCTGTGCGTGAACTTAATGTTGGCTTGCTCTTCGTGCGCGGCTGCCTAATTATATCTCCCAATGACTAGATCCCAACAATAGATTTTCTAAATTTCCGATGCCTTTCTCCTCGACCTCATGTTGAATTTGTTCCACTACCCGATCCTCATATGAACTTCGATCGGTGTGGTTTTGTATTACGCCCATAGGCCGTGGAAGGGTTTCTGCATATGTCATGTTTGCCAGAATAAAGGCTAGCGTAGAATCTTTCTCATCGTGAATTAATACATCATTGATGCTATGGCCACCCTCCGTTAGTTCGATAACAGTTGGGCGAAAGCCATCTAACTTAATGCCCTTGTTTTTTTGTTTGCCAAAAACCATTGGCTTACCATGTTCTAGCCACACCGAATGATCTTCGCGCGTTTCTGCATTGGTGTACAAATCAAATGCACCATCGTTAAAAATGCGACAGTTGGTATAAATCTCGACAAAAGAAAACCCTTTGTGCTGATGTGCTTGTAATAACAAGTTTTGTAATTGTTGCCGGTCTTTGTCATGCCCTCGCGCCACGAATGTAGCACTGGCTCCTAGTGCGAGAGCTACGGGATTAAACGGATCATCTAGTGCACCAAGTGGTGATGACTTTGTAATTTGCCCACGATGAGAGGTAGGGGAGTATTGTCCCTTGGTAAGACTATATACTTCGTTGTTAAACATCAATACATTCATATCCACATTTCTGCGACACGCATGGATAAAGTGATTTCCGCCAATACTCATGTTGTCACCATCGCCCGTCACCACCCACACACTTAGATCGGGTCGGGCAATTTTTAATCCACTGGCTATTGGAAGCGCTCTGCCATGGATGCCGTGAAAACCATACGTATCCATGTAGTAAGGAAAACGTCCTGAGCATCCTATGCCCGAAATAAAAACAATCTTCTCTTTTGGTATACCCAACTCGGGCATGAGACGCTGCGCAGGGGAGAGCACGGAGATCGCTCCACACCCCGCACACCAACGAACATCTACATCGGGTTTAAAATCTTTTGATGTATAATGACTTTCGCCACTGTGGGGTTTATTGACGAGATCATCGATAATCGTGTTCATAATTTTTGTTTTTAAAGATCAACCGGAATGTCAAGATTTGATTTTTTGGATGGCCACTTCTTTATGTTGGTCATGGTAAGCAACACGGAAATCTTTTCTTCCAACTCAATTGCTTTGAAAGGTTTCCCTTGCACCTTATTAATGCCAATTACTCGTTTTAAGTATTTTGCCTGAATCAAATTTTTCAATTGTCCTAGATTCAATTCTGGAATGACCACTCGATCAAAGCGATGCAAAACATCTCCTAAATTTTTTGGAAAAGGATTCAGATAACGCAAATGTGCAAATGATACCTTCTGTCCCTGCGATCTTAAATTTTCATAAGCATTGTTTGCGGCCCCGTAGGTACTGCCCCAACTCAAGAGCAACAAATCTCCTTTTGCTTCACCCATCACATCCAAATCAGGAATATCATTCGCAATACCATCTACTTTTTTCTGACGAAGTTCCACCATCTTTTGATGATTAATGGGGTCGTGACTAACCACACCACTGCCATCTTCTTTTTCTAATCCTCCAATGCGGTGTTCCATCCCTTGCATGCCTGGTATTGCCCACAACCGACCCAATGTTTCGGGATTGCGGACATAAGGCTTGAATGTGGAAGGGTCGGCAGCGAAGTTGGGTGCAATGTCCGGCAATTTATCTACATCCGGTATGCGCCAGGGTTCTGAAGCTTGCCCGATATAGCCATCAGTGAGCAACATCACTGGTGTCATATATTTTAAAGCAATGCGTGCAGCCTCCAGCGTCATGTTAAAACAATCTGCAGAGCTAGCAGCAGCAAGCACTGGAATGGGGGCCTCACCATGACGGCCATACATCGCTTGCATCAAATCGCTTTGTTCTGTTTTTGTTGGCAGGCCGGTAGAAGGACCAGCCCGTTGTACATCGACAATAATCAATGGCAACTCCGTCATGATGGCCAGACCTATCGCTTCTGTTTTTAAAGAGAGTCCAGGGCCACTGGTGGTTGTTACAGCAAGGCTTCCGCCAAAAGCAGCACCGATTGCACTCGTGATGGCGGCAATTTCATCTTCGGCTTGCAGGTGCTTAACACCATATTGTTTGTAGCCCGAGATCGCGTGTAAAATATCAGTAGCCGGAGTAATAGGGTAGGAGCCTAAAAAAAGAGGAAGGTGTGCTTTGGTTGCCGCGACTACTAACCCCAACGCTACGGCCTGGTTTCCTGTAATGCTTCGATATTTTCCCGGTGGCAATTTTGATTTATCGATGACATATTGCTTTCTGAAATCCGGATTCTTCTCGGCAAAATTCCAACCACCTTGCAATGCATGTACATTGGCTAAGATCACATCTTCTTTCCCTTTGAACTTTTTATTGATCCATGATACGGTTGGATCAAGCGGTCGGTTAAATAGCCAGTACGTGATTCCAAGAGCAAAAATATTTCTTGTCTTTTGAATAAGCTTTGAAGGAAGCTCTACTTCGATAAAAGCTTTTTTCAATTCTTTGCTCATATCAACTGCAAAAACATGATACTTTGCTAGCCCTACATCTTCTAGCGGATTACGAGCATAACCCGCAAGTTTTAAATTACGATCGTCAAAGCCTTCCGTGTTTACAATTACTATTCCGCCCTCACGAACTTGTGCTAAATTTACTTTTAGGCTGGCCGCATTCATCGCCACCAGTACATCAACAAAGTCACCTGATGTAGTGATGTGTTTACTGCCGAAGTGAACTTGAAAAGCGCTTACACCATAAAGGGTACCCTCCGGGGCGCGTATTTCTGATGGATAATCTGGAAATGTATTTACTTCATTGCCAGCAAACCCAGCTGTATCAGAAAATTGAGTTCCAATCAACTGCATACCATCACCACTATCTCCGGCAAATCGTACAGTTACTTCATTCAAATGTTCGATGATTTTCTCCATTGCAGGTGGGATTAATTACATAGTAAGACTACCACTATTGCTAGTTCTTTAAAATGACAAAAGTCATAGCAAGCCGACTAATCTTAATAAAATCAATCTGAAACCAAAGGCACAGATTTTCTACTGCATTCTTTTGGTTCATTAGGAAATCCTAATTCACTATATAATAGGGTCAACTCTTTTACACTTTGTTTTCGAGTAGGATGGCATCCAGGTCTTCTCCGGGAAGAGCAACGATCTTTTGGACTTCATTATCCCATTCAATTTTACGCCCAAGCTTATACGACAAACCGCCCATATGTGCGGTAATGGCCTCCTCGAAACCTTCTTGAATTCCGCAACTTGGTTTCCCTCCGTTTCGGATACAGCTTATCCATTCGCGCAGATGTAGAAATGTTGAGTCTACTCGTTTGCCATCACGATATGTCCACAGAAGACCTTTGTTGGCAAAATACTTTGCAGTGGCTGAGGTAACGGCATCGACACCATTTACACTGGGGTCATATTGAAAGATGGGTACATAGGGATCAATCTGTTTCTCTTCGATCATTTTTTTGTACCGTGTAGAACCACTGTCAGCAAAGATGGTTACCGCATTGCCCAACTCCATAGATCCATCATGGCCCATTAGAACCGTGCCGCGATCTAGTTGATTACCCAGTGTAGCACTGTACACAAAGGTCATCCCCTGCTCTTTCCCAATCTCCTGAGAAGTTCCAGTCTTGAAATCAGGATACTCCATATTGATTTGCATAACGTCCGGTACATTTCTGCCGTCACGGTGTGTATATATCCCCCCTGAAGCCGTCACAAATTTTGGGATGCCCATTTTCAATATGCAATTGATACGATCGTAGTCATGAGTCATTAAATCACCCGATAAACCAGATCCATAAGCCCACCATTTTCTCCATCTAAAAAAGTGTTCGGCATTAAAAGGTATTTTTGGCGCGGAGCCTAAAAAAAGCTCCCAATAAATTGTCTTCGTGTTTGCATCTGGGTGAATATCATATTGCCACGCACCATTGTCATCATTGCGGTTGGTGGCGGTCATGACTAAAGAGATATGCCCTAGTACATTTTTTGCAATGGCATCCTGGGCGGTCAAAAAGCTTTGCGTTTGCCGGTGTTGATGTCCTAATGCAAACACTACCTTTGGATTTTCTATAACTGCATTTCGTAGCGTGTAGGTTTCCTCAATACTGTGCGTCATCGGTTTTTCGACATACACGTGAATACCCGCGTTGATGGCTTCGATGGAAAGTGGTGCATGCCAGTGGTCGGGGGTCGCAATGACAACCGCATCAACTTCTCCGCTGTTGATCATCTCGGTAGCGGTTCGATACCGCTTACATGTATTTCCATTACCGTTAAACGACTGTAATGCCTTGTTGGCATGAACATCAAACACATCGCATACTCCAGTTAATCTGATATTCAAATTCTCCTGATCTTTAAACTCTTTGAGACGAGTGTCTGCCGGATTCTCTTTTTCTGCGCGGCTCATTTCCTCTAGCCATTCGGTAGTGGCGTATCCAAGCGATCTCACCAAATGTTCACCTCTTCCTCCAAATCCAATTATCCCAATTCGCAATGGCGAACCCTCCATGGTTGCAGTAGGTGGGGGAGCAGAGGCCTTGATATTTAATGTTTGTAGGAGAATATTTCGCTCTCTCTTTGCTTTGGTACTAAAAGAAGCACCTGCACTCCATACTGCGCCAAATAAAGAAAGGCCCCCTAATGACTTCAGCCAGTCTCTGCGCGTCAATGTTTGAAAGATATTTTGTTTTGTTGACATATTTAGTTTTTTTTAAAATGACAGTCGGGTATACTATTTCTTTGTCTTGAACATTCGTTCGATACCAAATCGTTTTTCTGTGGGAAATAGGGCGAGTACCAACAGGGCAGCTGCTTCAATTAAATTTTTGTTGACCAACCAATAACTGCCCTCACTTGGACCCTGCGGAAGCCAAGGGAATGCAGGGTGAGCCAAATAATACAATAGTAGTAAACCAATGCCGGCAAGACAGGCCCATTTTGTACGGAATCCAATTAATAGGCTTGCACCAACAACCAGTAAAATGAAAATATTGAGTACATCAACGGCCGGCAAGATAGATTCACTGGCAAGCCACTGAAAAAAGGGTTGAAAAAAACTGGCGCTTAGCAGGTATCCTTTGGCTGTCCAGGTAGTGCTGTACACTTTTATAACTCCTTCGTACAGGAAGTGCCAACCGATTAATAATCTTAATAGAACCATACTATTGACTTGGCCGATACTCAATTTTGAAATAGCATTCATTTTGGCTGGAGTTTAATGACTGGTAAAATTGCCGATTGTTGTGTATTTCGGGGATGATGTTTGTCACGGTTCGATATGATTGTATGTTTCTAATTGAAATCGAGTCATCATGTACTGATAAAAATCATTTTGTGACGAGCTAGATGTCATAAATCAATCAGCCATTAAATCAGACATTCGTCAAAGAAAAACAAGTTAAAGAAAAACAAACTACTATATGGAAGCCAAGAAGAGTTTGCGGGCAGATATCAATCGGTGGCATGGCACCTTGTTCAGTTTTAGCCTGCTTATTACCATGTTGTTAATGGTTCTGGCATTCGAATGGAAAACTTCGGATCGTGACGAGAAGATTGAAGTGGTACGCACAACAAATGTGTTTGAGCCGCTGGCAGAAGTACCACCAACAGAGATCAAATCACCACCAGCTCCTGTTGTTCAGCAACCAACATTTGTAGTTGTTCCTGATGAGGAGGAGATCAAACAAGAAATAAAATTTGACCTGGATGTGGAAGTCACTACGGAGACAAAGGTTCAAGAATATATACCAGTGGAACTCCCCAAAGTAATTGAAGAGGAGACAGATAAGATTTTCTTGGTTGTGGAGCAAACGGCAGTACCCAAAAATGGAATGGCCGGATTTTATAAATATGTTTCCGAAAATCTCAGGTATCCTGCGCCTGCTCGCAGGATGGGTGTAGAAGGAAAAATATATGTTCAGTTCGTAGTAGACAAAGATGGAAGTATTACAGACGTTACTACAGTCAACAGCTTGGGAGCTGGTCTGGAAGAAGAGGCTATCCGTATATTAAAAGCTGCGCCACCCTGGACGCCTGGTCGTCAACGCGGTAAACCCGTCAAACAAAGAATGGTGATCCCGATCTTTTTCAAGCTGGCGCAATAACGTAACGAGTCTTACAAAAAGCTGAGGTGTACTAATCAAACAAAGTCAAATTACCAAACTGATCTGCTGCCGGAACAGGTAACAGCAGTGAGGGACGGTCAAACTGTATTGAATTCAATTGCGGGGAGACGGTGAACCCGTCAAAGTCAATTCCATTTGCCCGTTTCAGAAGGTCAAGTAGTTCGGATTCTTCCGCATCTTTTTTTAGCCAAATTGCTTCGTCTTCCTTGGAAAGAACTAGAGGCTGTCTGTCAGAAACGGTAGCTGATAGCCCTTTAGCCAAAGTAGTGATAATCGTAAAGGTGTGGAATGCATCACCATCTTCTTCGTATTCTTCCCATATTCCGGCCATCGAAAATAGTTCTTTTGAAGGAAGGACAAATCGCCATGGGATCATTATCTTCTTTCCTACTTTTTTCCAGGCATAAAAGCCATCCGCGGGAATAACGCATCGGTATTTTTTCAGACTCTTTGCCAACACTGGTTTTTCAATGATTTGTTCGGCACGCACATTGATCAGTCGCTCGGCTATTGACTTGTTCTTTGCCCATTGGGGAGCAACGCCCCAATAGAAATAGGAGAAACCCTGTGGGCTTTCGTTAGTTAGCACAGGAAAAAGTTGCGAAGGCGCACCATTGTATCTTGGAAGGAAAGTTGGCTCTTCAGTCTTATAGCGCGAAGCTAATCGGCTGGCAGAAACCCCTACAGAAAATCGTTCGATCATGTTGTGATAATAAAATCCAAGGCCCGCAATTCTGACCAGTATCGTCCGTTTTCGCCAAAATGGGCAAAACCAACGTGACCACCATGTAGCGGGTTCTCTGTTCTTACAAAGGTATGGTCTTTCAGATCAGGAAAACACTCACGACTGAGAAATGGGTCATTTTTTGCGTTGACGATCAATGTTTTTGTTTGAATAGCTTCCACGAAATGAATGGAGCTACTTCGTGTATAGTAGTCAATCGCATTGGCAAATCCGTGAATGGGGGCTGTGAAGTGATCATCAAATTCCATCAGTGTTTTGACACTGTTAAGACGATCGACTCGGATAGTCGGCTGTTGGCTTGACTTCTGAAGTACTTTCGTTTTTAGACTTTTTAGGAATCGCTGATGATAAATCCAGTTGTAGGGCTTCATAATTTCTAAGCAACTCGTGTGCAAATCCAGGGGCACCGAAAAGACAACAGCTGTAGTTATCTTTTTGCAGGTCGCCCCGCTTTCGCCTAAAAATTTCAATGTCAGATTGCCACCAAGGCTAAAGCCGATCAGCGAGATGGATTGGTAGATAGGGTAGACATATTCGATAACCGTCTTTAGATCTTCGGTAGCTCCACTGTGATAAAAGCGAGGCTGCCGATTCATCTCACCGCTACAACCTCTGTAGTTCCAAGCCAATACATCAAAGCTTTTCTCAAAAAATGCTTTCGCCATCCCCTTGATATAGGCCCTTTCTGTATTGCCTTCTAAGCCATGTGAAATGATCACTAGGTGGGATGCGCCTTGCCGTAGAAAGTCTAAATCTAAAAAGTCCTTGTCCGGTGTTTCGATTCTTTCCCGTTCATAGGAGCGCAATTCGATTTTACGAAAAAGCGAAGGGTAAATTGTTTCAAGGTGCCGATTTGGGAGGAATAGGGGACGAACATAACTTTCCATGGATGTTAACCTGCTTCTCCGTTGTTGATCACTTATGACCAGCCTCTTTTTGTTTTCAGCGCGGTTACGTGTGCCAAATGGTGATCTCCATGCCAGGCATACATGCCCAACAGTTGAGCTAAACTGATCTTCTTTCTTGTGTCGGGGTGAATGAAATGTTTGTTAAGTAGATATTGTGGGATATGTCTCGCCAAGGCAACAAATTTTGTATGCAATGCGTGAATTAGGTTTAAGGAAATAGCAATGGGTAATTTTGTTTCTGGTGTTTCGGCCCAGCCTTTTTCATCGTAGGCTTTGATTACTGGAGAATCTTCGGTTAGTGTCCACTTAATTCTGATATAGGCATTCATGTGGCTATCTGCGACATGGTGAACCACTTGTCGAATTGTCCATCCTCCTTCCCGATAGGGCGTGTCTAGTTGGTTGTCACTTAGATTTGTCACCGAGTCCGTGAGTTTTTCCGGCAATGCTTCTATCCTCGAAATAAAGTCAGTGATTTCCTCTGAGCTATAGGCAGTGGCTGGTTTAAATTTTCCAATAGGGTACAGGTCTGGATCAGGAAGTAATTCGGTCATGTTAAAAGTGCCAAATCGTGTTCGTCAGTTCATCTTTTCGACCGCGTCATTGATTTCGCTTTCGGAAAAAGGCTTATGGAGTACAACCGGCTTTTTCTTCTTCGCATTCCGCTTCTTTTTAACCCTGATGTTTGTGAGCTCAATGAGGAGTGAAAAAGCCACCGCGAAGTAGATATATCCCTTTGGAACGACAAATTCCAACGCCTCTAAAAACAACATGAAGCCAATTAAGATCAAGAAGCCTAATGCCAGGACTTCCATGGATGGATGCTGCTGGATGAATTTACTAATGGCTCCGGAGAAGAACATCATTGCGCCAATTGAAATCATAACCGCAAAAATCATGATGATGACTTGATCCACTATACCGATGGCCGTAAGAATGGAATCAAATGAGAAGATGATATCAAGTAAAATAATCTGAAAGATGGTGGCACTCAGGGTAGGTATCTTTGGCTTACTACTCACTCCATCTTCGTCTTCTTCACCCTCCATTTCGTGATTTATTTCCATGGTGCTTTTTGCGATCAGAAATAACCCTCCAAAGCCGAGGATTAAATCGCGACCGCTAAACGTATGGTCTCCATGAAATCCCAGGAATTTGATCAGCCAATCCGGCATGAAGTCATTGACCGCAAACAATGGCTCTTTGAAACTGATGATCCAAGTGATGCAAAGTAAGAAAACAATGCGAACAAACATGGCCAAAAACAGACCTATGTTTCTCGCTTTACCGCGTTGTTCTTCGGGTAGTTTGTTGGAAACAATTGAGATGAAAATAATATTGTCAATACCTAAGACAATTTCTAAAAAACATAGAGTTATAAGAGCAAGCCAGGCATCGGCTTTTAAGAATATTTCCATCTACAGCACAATTTGAAATTTGTGTCTAAATTAAACAAAGAGTTGAACTTAAAAAATGTATCTCCAAACAAAAGAAAATCAGTCTTTTAATCCCATTTTTGACCAAACTATTTTTGATTTACTGTTTTTAATGCCACTTACGTTTTCATCAAAAACACGTGACTTATCTATCCGGCAGATGGCTATTGAATCGATGGATTTGGTGGTGATTGGCGGAGGCATTACCGGAGCGGGTATTGCACTTGATGCAGCGTCACGCGGACTTTCTGTTGCTTTGATTGAAAAAAATGACTTTGCATTTGGCACCAGTAGCCGCTCTACAAAATTGATACATGGAGGATTGCGTTACCTCAAGCAACTTGAATTTGGATTAGTGAAAGAAGTGGGCAGCGAGCGGGCAATCGTTCATCGGCTAGCACCACATCTGGTGATACCGGAGAAGATGTTGCTGCCACTTTATGATAAACGAGGGATGGGTTACTGGCTAGCTTCCTTGGGGCTCAAGATTTATGACTGGTTGGCGGGAGTTAAACAGCAAGATCGGAGGGTGATGCTTACCCGAGGTCAAACACTCCGTGCGGAACCATTGCTAAAGCCAGAAGATGTAAAAGGGGGAGCGATTTATGCCGAATACAGAACCGATGACGCTCGGCTCACTATTGAGATCGTGAAGACCGCCCATGGTAAAGGGGCGATCATTGCCAACTATTGTCAGGTTACCGGTTTTGTTTATGCGGAGAATCAGGTGGCCGGAGTTCAGGTAACTAACATGCTCGGAGCCAATACGTTCACGATAAAAGCAAAAGCTGTGGTGAATGCCGCTGGTCCATGGGTAGATGAATTGCGCGAGCTCAATCATTCCAAGAAAAACAAACGCCTGCACCTTACAAAAGGAGTCCATGTGGTCGTTCCCAACAACAGGTTCCCTATTAAACAGGCGATCTATTTTGACGTAGATGACGGAAGAATGATTTTTGCCATTCCCCGCGAAAGAACGACCTACATTGGAACAACAGACACTACTTACCAAGGGAGCAAAGAAGAAGTCTTGACAACCCAGGAGGATGCGGCTTATATTATCAATGCAACTAATCGCACCTTTCCAAATTTGGAATTGACAATCAACGATATTGAATCGAGCTGGGCTGGATTGCGACCGTTGATACACGAAGATGGTAAGTCGGCTTCTGAACTTTCCCGAAAAGACGAAATATTTGTATCTGAAACCGGTTTGATCTCGATCGCGGGAGGCAAGCTAACGGGCTATCGTAAGATGGCAGAACGAATTGTCGATCGGGTAGTGTCAACTAGTTTCCCTCAGAATAAAGTTAAATGCTTCACCGACTCAATACCTTTTTCAGGTGCCCAATTTAGGAACTACGATGAGGTAAAAAACTATAAGGCGAGCTTACTAATTCAGCTTAGTGTTTTAAATCTAGAAGGTCAGGTTAGCTACCTGGTGGCTAACTATGGTAGGCATTGCGATGTGATTCTGGATCGTCTTAAAGTAAATTTGGAGAAGGACACGGACGTTGCTTTGATGAAAGCAGAATTATGGTATTGCTTCGAATATGAGATGGTTTTGACCCCCGAAGACTTTCTGGTAAGGCGGACTGGGATGTTGTACTTCGATCTGCCCCGACTGCAAAAAATTAAAGAAGTAGTACTGATTGAGTTCAGCACTTTTTTCAGCTGGTCATTGAGCGATCTCGATATAGCGAGGAAAAGACTAGATAAAGTAATTTTACAGGCAACTCAATTTTTACCAAGTAACAATCCATGAAGATTTTTTTGTTTTTAGTCGGCATCGTTCTATTAATAGGGGTAGAGGTAGCACGTGTGTATTATATCATGCCCTTTCCGGGAAGTCAAGTAGATGAGGCAGTTGAGCTCGCGTACTTCATTCAAAATTACATCTGGTTATTTCGTATAGTTGGTGTTTTGATTGTTGGTTACCCTGCATTTTTCTATTTAGTTGGAGATAATGTTTACATCAAATGGACTGTCGCGTCTATGCTTGCATTTTGGATAATTGTCTGTTATGCATTCAATTTTCAGTTTCTGGCCGACAAGATGTTCCTTCAAGCTGAGTCTGTTTCGTTACTGAAGGCAAATAGTAGTAAAATCGATGATAATCAGCTTGTTATAGGCCTTAGTATTAATGGTCAGTCGAGGGCGTATCCCATCGAGATTATTGGTTATCATCACCAGGTAAGAGATACGGTGGGCGGCCAAGATGTAATGGTTACGTACTGTACGGTGTGCAGATCTGGGCGTGTATTTAGTCCGTTTGTAAACGGCAAGTCAGAAACATTCAGGCTTGTGGGCATGGATCATTTTAATGCCATGTTTGAGGATGCTTCTACGAAAAGTTGGTGGCGGCAGGTAAACGGATCGGCCATCATGGGCCCGTTGAAGGGAGCACAGCTAACCGAAATTACTTCACAGCAAATGACACTTCGGGCGTGGCTTTCGAGGCACCCTGAATCATTGATTCTTCAACCCGATCCAAAATTTAAAGATCAATATGAGACCTTGGCAAAGTATGATGAGGGAAAGATGGAGGGGAGTCTTGAAGGTCGCGATTCGTTATCGTGGAAAGACAAATCATGGGTAATAGGCCTGCCAATGGGTTTGTTTGCAAAAGCCTATGACTGGAATGAGTTGGTCGAACGAAGAGTTATCAATGACCAAATCAGCGGTCGCCCGGTATTACTAGTATTGGAAGCCGACTCTGCTTCTTTTCACACCTGGGTGCCCATAGCAGGAATGGATACACTTCAGTTTTCGCTAAATGATAGTTTGAATGTAATGATCGATCAGCAATCGGGTTCGCGATGGAATTGGAGGGGCCAATGCGAAAGTGGCAAATATGCCGGCAGTCAGCTTGAGGTACTTCCCTCATATCAGGAGTTTTGGCATTCCTGGAAAACGTTTCATCCCAATACGGAGCAATTTACCTCATCGAAAGTGAAAGAAAATGAGTGACCGGGTTTGGTGGAAAGAAGCGATTGTCTATCAAATCTATCCCAGAAGCTTTAAAGACAGCAATGGAGATGGAGTAGGTGATCTTCAGGGAATTATCTCAAAGTTAGATTATATCAAATCATTGGGCGTGGATGCCGTTTGGCTGAATCCAATCTATAAGTCTCCGAATGATGACGGTGGTTACGATATCAGCGACTACTATTCCATTCAACCCGAATTCGGATCGATGCAAGACTTCGATGAACTGTTGGCCGGGCTTCACCAACGCGGGCTGAAGTTGATTATGGATTTGGTCCTTAACCATTCATCCGATGAGCATCCCTGGTTTGAGGAGTCAAAAAAATCGAAGTCTAATTCTTTCCGTGATTACTATTTTTGGAAGCCGGGCAAAAACGGACATCCACCAAATAACTGGCCTTCTTTCTTTGGTGGCAATGCGTGGCAATTAGATGACCGGACGGGCGAGTACTACCTCCATCTTTTTTCAGTCAAACAACCCGATCTAAACTGGGAGAACATCGCCTTGAGAAAGGACATCCACGAGTTGATGCGCTACTGGTTGAAGAAAGGCGTGGATGGTCTTCGACTTGATGTGATTTCTGCGATTTCAAAGCGAACGGATTTTCCGCCTACAGATACAGCTGATTTTAATGAAACCATTCGCAGGTATTATTCAAATGGTCCGCGACTGCAAGAGTTTATTGAAGAAGTCAGAACCAAAGTCATCAATGAATACAAAGATGTAATGACCGTGGGTGAAGGGCCGGGAATTACACCACAAAACGCGCTTGATTACTTAGATCCGGAGAAGGGTTTAAATATGATTTTTCATTTTGGTCATATGTTTATGGACCAAGGACCCGGTGGCCGATTTGACCCTATTCCCTGGTCGATGACCGATTTTAAGAAAGTATTCAAGACGTGGGACGATACGTTCGCCAAAACCGGGTGGGGAAGTATATTTCTTGGCAACCATGATTTTGCTCGAATGGTCTCGAGATGGGGAGATGATAGCAGCTATTGGAGAGAATCATCCACGTTACTGATAACGCTGTTATTGTCAATGAGAGGCACGCCTTTTATTTTTCAGGGTGATGAAATAGGGATGACCAATACCAAGCTAAAAGAGGTGGCAGATTCCAAAGACATAGAAACTCAAAATGGATGGCGTGAAGCCCAAAAGCGAGGAATGTCAGAAGATCAATTTCTTTTGCTAGCCAACTATTCCGGACGAGACAACGCGCGCACTCCAATGCAGTGGGACGATAGTGTTTTTAGTGGTTTCACCAATGGCCACCCATGGATGGATCTAAATCCGAACAAATCTCGGATCAATGTTGCGACTCAAACAACTGACCCCGATTCCATCCTAAGCTATTTTAGGTCAATGACCTCGTTGCGAAAGGCACATCCTGTTTTAACCTATGGCACTTACGAACCGATTGAAACAAAAGACGATCGGGTATTTGCCTACTACCGCCAAGAGGGCAAAGAAAAATATCAGATAGTTCTTCATTTTTCTAACCAGAATAGTACCTTTCCAATCCCGCAAAATGGGCAAAGACTGATTGGTAACTATGCCGATGTAAGTTCAAGTCTACGCCCGTGGGAAGCAATGATATATAAACTATGAGTGACCGAAAGAATATTTTGTGGGGCATCGACCTTGGAGGCACAAAGGCAGAGGGAGTAGTACTTGGGCCTGGCGGATTAGGTGAAATACTTTTTCGTGACCGAGTCCCCACGGGTGCCGAACATGGATACCAACACATTCTCAACCAAATAGAAAAGTTGGTAGGGATGATGGAAAGCAAGATGGGTTATCGGCCTTCAAAGTTGGGAATCGGTACGCCCGGCACGCTAGATCCTAAGCTGGGCACCATGAAGGGTTGTAATTCTGAATGTATGAATTTCCAACCAATGAAAAGTGATCTGGAAAAGTTATTGGGTCTGGAGATTTTTATTGCCAATGATGCCAATTGTTTTGCCTTAGCTGAAGCAAGAATGGGCGTAGTGAAGGAGAAATACCCGGACGCAAAAGTGGTGTTTGGCGTAATCATGGGCACTGGTGTGGGTGGAGGCTTGGTGGTAGACAGAAGAGTAATCAACGGGCTACATGGAATTGGAGGCGAGTGGGGTCACAATTATTTAGATGAGTCGGGTGGCCCGTGTTACTGCGGCAAGAGCGGCTGCGTGGAAAAAGTATTGGCAGGCCCTTCGCTGGAAAGATATTATTATTCGATCACTGGGCAACAGACCAGGCTTAAAGAGATTTACGAACTGTATAAAACAGGTGATGAAAATGCTACCAAGACTATTCAGCGGATGTCACATTTTTTTGGAAAGGCGATTAGTGTCATTATCAATATCATCGATCCAGATGTAATAGTTATTGGAGGAGGAGTCGGGAACATTGATGAGATTTATACAGATGGCATCGAGTCAACCCGAAAGTATATTTTTAATAATGGCGTGGTAAATACGCCCATTGTAAAGCCATTGTTGGGCGATAGTGCAGGAGTTTTTGGAGCAGCGTATTTGACAGTTTAAACCACCTGAGCCTAGAACTTTCAACTTTGAATTTTAAACCTTGAATTTTGAATTCTAACGCAGCTTGAAATGAAAAAAATTGCCATCGTAGGCCCTATCCCTCGCGACCATATTGTTACTCACCAAGGCGACTTAATTCAAAAGTGGGGATGCGTTACACATCCGGTGATTGCGCTGTCAATCATGGCAGGAGATAAATTGGAGGTGGTGCCTGTTTCGCATTTGCGCAAAGTAGATATGGATAATGTGCGGGAGGTTTTTAAAGGGTATAAAGGGATCAATACAAAATCCATTTCATCCAAGAATGATCAGGGAGATATAATTAGTCTTCGTTTTGTGGATGTCAACAATCGACTGGAGCGACAAACGGGGTTCATGGATCCCATTATGCCGGCCGACTTCAAGGATCTTTTGGATTGCAAAGTATTTGTATTCATACCTATAAGCGACTATGAAATTTCATTAGACACGCTGAAGTACTTAAAGAAAAGGAGTAAAGGCATAATTATTTTTGACGCTCACGGCCCGACCACTGCCTGTCTGGCTAATGGCGAACGACAGCGTAAATTCTGGATCGATCGCGATCAGTGGCTTCCCTACATAGATGTGTTAAAGATGAACCTTGAAGAAGCACAGGCATCATGGTTCAAGAAGGAATATGAAAGTCAGGATTTTTCAATTTCTGAAGAACCCGATCGGGAAGAACTAAGAAAATTTGCGTTACACTGCTTATCTCAGGGCGTCAAGTGTGTATGTATCACAGTGGACTCCAGAGGTTGTTTGGTCTATCGAAAGGAGCGGGGAAAATTCAAAGAAGATTTAGTTCCGGCTATCAAAGTTGATCAGGTGATTGACACCACGGGATGTGGCGATTCTTTTGCAGGCGGGGTCGGCTTCGGACTACTCCACAAGCCAACTGATTACTTGAATGCCGTGAGTTATGGAAATGCCTTAGGAGCTCTTAGAACGCAAGGGAAAACGTTTGCGGTATTTAAATCTCAGGCAGAAACCGAACAAATAATTAAGCGGGGCTATATTCGCGCGTGAAATGGAATACAAGATTTTGAATACAGAAGTTAGAAGTCAGAATTTACAATTTGGGTTTCTCTTAAGCGTCTGAATTCTGACTTCAATATTCTGAATTCCTTTAATTTATATTTTAAAAATGATAAAAGCCGTAATATTTGATCTGGATGGAGTAATTGTAGATACAGCTCATTACCATTTTATAGCGTGGCAAAGACTGGCAAAGGAGTTGGGCATTTCGTTTACAGAAAAAGAGAATGAGAGATTGAAAGGTGTGAGTCGAATGCGCTCTCTGGAAATTATATTAGAGATAGGTGGCGTGTCGCTGCCCGAAGAGAAGAAAGAAGAGTTGGCTACCAAAAAGAATAGCTGGTTTGTGGAGTACATTGAGGCAATTAAGCCAGACGAAATATTTTCTGGCGTGCGAGAGATGCTGAGTTCTTTGCGCCATCAGGGGTTTAAAGTTGCCCTTGCGTCAAGTAGTAAAAATGCCGAGACCGTTTTACGCCTCCTACAAATTAAGCCGCTCTTCGACACCGTGGTAGACGGCACCATGATCACACACAGCAAACCGGATCCCGAAATATTTTTATTGGCAGCTTCCAAACTGGGTATTGAGCCAAACCAATGTGTGGTTTTTGAAGATGCAGAAGCAGGGGTGGAGGCAGCGCTGGCGGCTGGCATGAAATGCGTGGGGGTTGGCTCTGCAGATCAGTTGGGTAAGGCAGATGCCATTGTTAACAGCACGGCTGATTTCCGGATTGAAAATTTACATTCACTATAGTTTAATTCGACATTGACCATTGACCATTGACCATATTTACACTACATCTTTATTTTTCGTATGAAGCAATATCTTAAACACCACGAGTGGGAAATTATCGAAGAGGGGTTTGATCCCCATTTTAATCGAATCTCGGAAAGTATTTTTAGTTTGGGCAATGGGCGCATGGGTCAACGCGCAAATTTTGAAGAACACTACTCTGGAGATACTCATCAGGGTACCTACGTGGCTGGTGTTTACTATCCGGATAAGACGCGCGTAGGTTGGTGGAAAAACGGGTATCCGGAATATTTTGCCAAGGTGCTCAATGCGCCCAGTTGGATTGGCATTGATATTAAGATTGACCAGCAACAATTTGACTTGGCCAAGTGTACGGTTACAGATTTCGTTCGTACGCTGGATATGAAGCGCGGGACGTTGCATCGCTCATTCACCGCTACGTTGGGCGATGGCAAGAAAGTCAAAATCAGTGCCCACCGTTTTTGTTCGATGGCTGATGGCGAAGTAGGGGCGATCCGGTATGCAATCACTCCCGTCAATTTTTCTTCTGCTGCATCCATTCGGTTAAGTATTGATGCAGATGTGGTGAACAAAGATTCAAACTATGATGAAAAATTCTGGGATGAAGTCTACAAAGAATCACAGCTTGGCTATGCGGTAGTAACAGCCAAAACAAAGAAAACAGACTTTCATGTTTGCACCTCTATTGAATATGATCTGGAAGAAGCCGGCAAAAGTCTGAGAGGGAAAGTATTTACCAACATCAAGTCAAAGTATGTTGACAATGTGGTGGAGGTAGATTTAAAAGAGGGCATTGAATTAGTTGTCTATAAGTATGCTGCGGTATTGTCATCCGAAAACCACCCGAAAGATGCCTTAGTAAAGGTTAGTCATAAAAAGCTGGATGAAGTAGCAAAGATTGGATTCGACCAATTGTTAAAGGCACACGAGTCGGTTTGGAAAGAGATTTGGGAAAAATGCGACATTACTATTGAGGGGGATATCGCTGCACAGCAGGGTATCCGATTCAATATTTTCCAACTCATGCAGACGTACACGGGCGCTGATGAACGATTGAACATCGGACCCAAAGGATTTACAGGTGAAAAATATGGAGGAAGTACTTATTGGGACACAGAAGCCTACTGTTTGCCTTTTTATCTGGGTACGTCAGACCCGCAGGTGGCGAGAAATCTATTGGTGTATAGACATAAGCATTTGCAACGTGCTATCGAAAATGCTGCGAAGTTAGGGTTTACCGATGGAGCAGCGCTGTACCCGATGGTGACAATGAACGGAGAAGAGTGTCACAACGAATGGGAAATTACCTTTGAGGAAATCCATCGAAATGGAGCCATTGCTTTTGCTATTTATGATTATATCCGCTACACAGGAGATGAAAAGTACTTGACTGAATTTGGTCTGGAAGTGCTGATTGGCATTTCGCGATTCTGGTCGCAGCGAATCACTTTTTCAGAGGCTAAAAAGCAATATGTGATGCTTGGCGTAACGGGGCCCAACGAATATGAAAACAACGTAAACAACAATTGGTACACCAGCTATATTGCTTGCTGGACAATGGAGTATACCCAGAAAGCACTGGACTTTGTTCGCAAGGATAATCACATAAAATTCAGTTCACTGATAGCAAACCTAAATTTCAATGAGTTTCAGGAGACAGCCAGGTGGGCAGAGATTCGTAGCAATATGTATTTGGGCGAGGACAAACAGTTGGGGATCTTTCTTCAACAAGATGGTTTCTTAGACAAGGAAATCATTCCTGTCAGGAATCTTCGCCCGCAGGACAGGCCTTTAAATCAAAAATGGTCGTGGGATCGAATTTTGAGGTCGTGCTACATCAAGCAGGCAGATGTTTTACAAGGGCTTTACTTGTTTGACGATCGATTTGATAACGAAACGATCAAGCGAAATTTTGATTTCTATGAACCCTTAACTGTTCATGAGTCATCACTGTCCCCCTGTGTTCATGTTATCCTCGCCTCTAAGATTGGCTACAAGGAAAAGGCGTATGAAATGTATTTGCGCACTTCGCGCTTAGACCTTGATGACTACAATAACGACACCGAAGATGGTTGCCACATTACGAGTATGGCAGGTACCTGGATGAGTGTGGTCAAAGGGTTTGGTGGAATGCGTGTTAAGGAAGGCGTTTTGCATTTTAGTCCCTATATCCCTGATCATTGGGAATCTTATTCTTTCCGGATTGATTTTAGAGGGCGGGTGATCAAGGTGCGGGCACTGAAAGAAAAGACAGAGTTAGTGCTTGAATCTGGTGAGCCGATAGAGATCATGTTGAATGGAAAGATGGTAAAGCTTTAGAGCTGTTATTTTTTTACGATTTAATTGGAATTGCCTTAGTTGTCATTACTATTGCTGACCAATGATCAAGCCTTTCCATGAGCAATCGAGTAGCTATCATCCAGTCAAATTATATACCATGGAGAGGCTATTTTGATATTATTAATAGCGTAGATGCATTTGTCTTATTGGACGATGTGCAGTTCACGAGGAGAGATTGGCGTAATCGCAATCAGATTAAGACTACTCAGGGATTGCAATGGCTAACCATACCGGTTGATGTGAAGGGGCAGTTTGACGTCAAAATCAAAGACGTAACCGTTGCAAATGCTGACTGGGCATCTGATCATTGGAATAAAATCACTCAGGCCTACAGGAAGGCGCCCCATTTTGCAACTTACCGCGATGCATTCGAAGACGCTTATCTAAACTGCACCGAGAACTACTTAAGTCAGATCAACTTCCGGTTTTTACGGTTAATTAACTCGATACTTAGTATTCAAACGCCCATCTATTGGTCTCACGATTTTGCAGTGTCACAAGACAAGTCAGAGCGCCTGCTGGAGATATGTTTACAGCTAAAAGCGTCTACCTATGTGTCGGGCCCGGCTGCAAAGGATTATTTGCAGACTGATAAATTTGAAGAGGTGGGTGTGAAGGTCGGATGGATGAACTATGAGGGATATCGAACCTATCAGCAGTTGCATGGTGACTTTGTACCCAACGTATCAGTAATCGACCTGATTTTTAATCAAGGGCCTGAGGCAAAGCAATATTTCAAACGATTTAGCTCCTGACTATTACCAAAAACTGTTAATTTGTCCCCGAACGCATTCTGGTCAATTTTGAAGCGTTCGCTGGAAAGAAAGACAAATTGTAGTCGGTGAAGATATCCATTGTTTCAACGCTTTATTACTCACAAAGCTACCTTCAGGAGTTTTGCGAACGCTGTATCGGCTCTGTACAGAAACTTACCGATGATTTTGAATTGATACTCGTCAATGACGGATCACCTGACCAATCGCTGTCTGCAGCTTTGGAACTTCAGAGGAGGTTTCCAAAAATCATAATCGTAGATCTTTCGCGCAACTTTGGGCATCATCGCGCCATCATGACAGGGCTACGGCACGCATCAGGAGAGTTGGTTTTCTTGATCGATTCGGACCTGGAGGAATCGCCCGAGTTGCTGGAAACGTTTTTTCAGGAAATGCAAACTAAGCAAGATGTGGATGTGGTGTTTGGGATTCAGAACAGGAGGAAAGGCAACTGGTTTGAAAGGTTTAGCGGAATTGTTTTCTATAAGGTTTTATCCATTTTGAGTTCTATCGAATATCCGGCCAATACTTTTACAGCGCGGCTGATGACCAGGCGATACGTGGATTCCGTTTTGTCTTATCAGGAAAAGGAACTTGATATCTGGGGTGTTTTCGTGTTAACGGGTTACAATCAGATTGGGGTAGTCGCTACCAAAGGATTCAAGGGAAAGTCATCCTATTCGCTCTACAAAAAAATCAGAATGGCGATCGAAATCATTACGAGTTTGAGTCACCGACCGCTTTACTTTACATTCATGTTAGGTGTAGTTACTACGGTGATATCAGCGATCATTATTGGCTCGCTTATCTATAACAAGCTTGTACATAACATTGATGTAGAGGGGTGGGCGAGTATTCTGGCCAGTGTGTGGCTATTCGGAGGATTGATTTTGTTAGTGTTAGGAGTGATTGGTATTTACCTTTCAAAGATTTTTTTAGAAATAAAAAACAGGCCTCTTTCGCTGATCAAAAAGATTTATGACACAAATGATCAAAAATGATGGAGCAGTTAAATACCTACTACCGTGCGAATTTAGCCAGCCATGGTGCCGGGGCAAAAGGCGTTGGTTGGAAAAATGAAGAGGCACAACAAGTACGATTTGATCAATTACAAAAAGTAATTTACACCGAAAGGTTCTCCGTGAATGATGCAGGCTGTGGCGTGGGTGACCTGGTATTCTCACTTAGAAGTGCGCATGAAAATGTGAACTATCGGGGATATGATTTGATGCCCGAGATGATTGAGGGTGCCAAGACGAAATTCCCGGAAGAGCAGTTTTTTTTGGTGAAAACGCTAGATGAAATGCAAGTGGCCGACTATTCGATGGCAAGCGGTATTTTGAATCTCAAGTTTGACTATTCCGAGGTGAAGTGGAAAGAATATATTCTAGAAACGATTTCTATCTTAAACCAAAAAAGCAGATTGGGATTTTCTTTTAATGCATTGACGAAGTATTCTGATGTAGAGTTCATGAAACCTGAATTGTATTATACTGATCCGCTTTGGCTCTTCGATTATTGCAAAATACATTTTGCGAAGAATGTGGCGCTCCTGCATGATTATAGTCAATATGACTTTACTATTTTGGTGAAGAAAAATTTTTAGAAATGGGCTATCTATATATCGCGATCACCATCGTTTTATCTTCCTACGGCCAACTTATTCTGAAATGGCGATTGAACCAGTTGGGTGCGTTGCCAACACCGTTATGGGATAAATTTGTATTTTTATTCTGGTCTCTTTTTGACCCATACATTTTCTCCAGTTTTGTCGCAGCGTTCATCGCCAGCCTAACGTGGATGGCAGCACTTTCCAAATTTCAGTTATCATTTGCTTATCCATTTATGAGCCTTTCTTTTGTTTTGGTGATGATTGCCAGCTATTGGTTGTTGGGCGAGCAAGTTACAATAGCCCGATTCCTTGGTTGCCTTCTTATAGTCGCAGGTGTAGTTTTAATCTCACGCTAGTATGATTGGTTTCAACAAACCCTATCACACAGGCAAAGAGATCGAATACATTCAGCACGCCATTCAATTGGAGAAACTGTCCGGCAATGGTTTTTTTACACATAAATGTCATGCTTTCTTCAAGAAGCAATATCAGTTTAAGAAGGTACTTCTTACCCAATCCTGCACGGCAGCGCTTGAAATGGCGGCAATTCTGACTGATGTAAAGCCTGGTGACGAAGTAATTTTACCTTCCTACACCTTTGTTTCTACTGCCAATGCTTTTGCCTTACGTGGTGCAAAATTAGTTTTCGCTGACTCTTCGCGATTTCATCCTAATATTTCGATCGACTCGATCAAAAAGCTGATTTCAAAAAAAACAAAAGTGATTGTGGCTGTTCACTACGCGGGTATTGCTTGTGACATGGATCCGATCATGGAATTGGCAGCCAAACACAACCTCTTGGTAGTTGAAGATGCAGCACAAGCCATTGATTCATTTTATAAAAACAGACCGCTAGGAAGTATTGGTCATTTGGCCGCCTTTTCATTCCATGAAACGAAAAACATTAGCTCTGGTGAAGGGGGAATGCTTGTTGTTAATGACGAGCGATTTGAAAAAAGGGCAGAGATCATTTGGGAGAAAGGCACCAATCGGTCCGCTTTTTTTCGAGGAGAAGTTGACAAATACAGTTGGGTCGACATCGGCTCATCTTATTTGCCTTCGGAAATTACAGCAGCATTTTTATGGGCGCAGTTGGAAAAACTAGAATTCATACAACGAAAAAGAAAGCAACTATGGGCTTCTTACCGCGATCAGTTAGCTGTGCTCGAGGAGAACGGATTGGCCACTTTACCACTTGTGCCCGACTATGCCACCAATAACGCGCATATTTTTTATCTGCACACAAAAGACCATCAGCAGCAGCTCGCTTTGCTGAATCACATGAGATTGAATCAGATACAAGCTATTTTTCATTATTTGCCTTTGCATCGAAGTCCATTCTATACAAAGGATCATAAAGCTAAAGCCCTGACTCACGCTGAGCGATTTGGAAAAGCACTCGTTCGGCTTCCCCTCTATTGCGAACTTACCCAGCGGCAAGTGAAGAAGGTCGCTGATGCGGTTAAGGAGTTTTACGGTATTTGAGCCGCCTACGGAAGTTTATTCCACACAACATCAATATCGATACGTTTCTGTTGAAAAAAATGCTATTTTTCATTCTCAAATAATCGTACGTCAGCTATGAACAGAAAATTGAGAATGGGAATGGTAGGTGGAGGTAAGGATGCCTTCATAGGATCGATTCACCGACTGGCAGCCAACATGGATGGCCTTGTTGAAATTGTTTCGGGTGCGCTCAGTATAAATCCTGAGATTGCCAAAGAAAGTGGAAAGGCTTTGTTTTTGGCAGAAGATCGCACCTACTTGACTTACGAAGAGATGATGGAAAAGGAGAGTAGGTTGCCAGCTGACAAACGCATCGATTTTGTGACAATCGTAACACCGAACTTTGCCCATTTTGCGCCCGCGATGTTGGCGTTAGAGAAAGGCTTTCATGTCGTCATCGAAAAGCCTATCACATTTACACTTGATGAAGCACGTCAACTCAAAAAGAAAGTAGACGAGACGGGTTTGATTTTATGTTTGACACATACCTATTCTGGTTATCCGATGGTAAGGCAGGCACGTGCCATGGTGCGCGAGGGTGCGCTGGGTAAAATAAGAAAAATAGTAGTTGAATATCCCCAAGGTTGGTTAAGTAAATTAAGTGAACGCGAAGGAAATGCGCAGGCTGCATGGAGAACAGATCCGAAAAAATCGGGCAAGGCAGGCTCAATGGGTGATATTGGTACACATGCAGCTCATTTGGCAGAGTTTATTTCAGGACTCAAGATCACTCATTTGTGTGCCGACTTAAACATTCTTGTAACCGGTCGTGCGCTGGATGACGATGGCAACGTGTTGTTAAAATTTGACAATGGTGCTGCTGGTGTATTGATTGCTTCACAAGTAGCAGCTGGTGAAGAAAATGCGTTGCGGATCAAGATTTATGGAGAGAACGGTGGCTTAGAGTGGGCGCAAATGGAACCCAATACGCTGATCGCAAAATGGCTCGACAAGCCAACCCAACTTTTACGTGCGGGTACCAATGGTTTTTTGCACTCGGAAGCTATTTTCAACGCACGCACACCGGCTGGACACCCAGAGGGCTATTTGGAAGCCTTTGCTAATCTCTATCGCAATTTCGCATTAACATTGTCGGCACGAATGGATGGTTCTCCTGTTCCCAAAGAAGTAAATTTTCCTACTGTTGAAGATGGGATTCGTGGCATGGCGTTTATAGACAATGTAGTAAAGAGTGGGCAGAGTAAAGAAAAGTGGACACCGTTTGAGATTTGATTCAATTTGAAAATTCGGTGATTTGGTAATTTAAAAATGATGTTCATTCTTAAGTCTTAAATCTTAAATCTTAAATCTTAAATAGTCTTAATGACAACAATAAAAGGTCCAGGTATTTTTCTAGCGCAGTTCTTATCAGATGAACCTCCATTTGATAAACTTAGTACAATCTGTAAGTGGGCTGCTTCATTGGGATATGTGGGTGTTCAACTTCCCAGTTGGGATGCGCGCTGTATTGATTTAAAAAAGGCGGCTGAAAGCAAAGAGTATGCAGATGAAATTCGCGAGGTTGTTGAGTCAGCTGGATTAAAAATCACAGAACTTTCTACCCATTTGCAAGGCCAATTAGTAGCAGTCAATCCTGCTTATGATAGTCTCTTTGACGGATTCGCTCCCAAAGCAGTTCATGGAAAACCGAAAGATCGTACAAAGTGGGCCATCGATCAATTGAAATTGGCGGCAAAGGCTAGTAAAAATTTAGGACTGAATGCGCACGCCACATTTTCCGGGGCATTGATGTGGCAGACGGTGTACCCCTGGCCTCAACGCCCGGCCGGATTGGTGGAGGATGGATTTAAAGAATTGGCCAAGCGCTGGCTTCCGATCCTCAATGCGTTCGACAAAGTAGGTGTGGATGTTTGCTACGAAATTCATCCGGGCGAAGATTTGCATGACGGAGTTACGTTCGAGCGATTCTGGGAGGCAACTGGAAAACATCAACGTTGCAATATTCTCTACGACCCCAGTCATTTTGTTCTGCAACAGTTAGACTACCTTCAGTACATCGACTTCTATCATTCGTTCATCAAGATGTTTCATGTGAAGGATGCGGAGTTTAATCCCACTGGAAAAAGCGGAGTCTATGGCGGCTATCAGGATTGGATTAATCGCCCCGGTAGATTCCGATCGCTGGGCGATGGGCAAGTTGATTTTAAATCGATCTTTAGCAAGTTGGCGCAATATGGGTATGAAGGTTGGGCGGTGCTGGAGTGGGAATGTTGTATCAAACACCCCGAGCAAGGAGCTGCGGAGGGAGCGCCTTTTATAAAAAAGCAAATCATCCGGGTCACCGAAAAAGCTTTTGATGATTTTGCCTCTGCAGGGAAAAATCCCAAACTCAATAAATCAATTTTAGGAATTTAAATTAACTACTATGAAGAATAAACAGACTAGCTTGATTTTCACAATTGTTATTTTGTTTTTAGTTTATGCATGTGGCTCCAAAAAAGAAGCTACCAATACAGAAGACTATGGGACTCCTAAAGACGAGGCTGCACCTATTACTGCTGTTGATGCGATCACTCAGGGGGAGTCTTTGGTAAAAGCTAGCGATTGCAAAACTTGTCATCATGTCATTAATAAAATTATTGGGCCGTCACATACAGATGTGGCAAAGAAATATGATTTCACAAAAGCGAATGTAGAGTTATTGGCTGGAAAGATTATTGCTGGAGGTTCGGGAGTGTGGGGTGAGATACCGATGGCTGCACATGCAGACATAACGCAGGCCGATGCCGAAAAAATGGCGCGCTATGTATTGTCACTTGATGGGGAGAGGGAGCACTAGGATTTACGATTTTTGATTTACGATTTTGCGATTTTAGACTAAACGATCATTCAAGATGAAACATTATCAAAAAAACAACAAAAAAGTATTGACGACACTTATTTTTTGTTTGTTAGTTGGATTTGCCAGCGCACAGAACACCTTGACCGAAAAGGAAATCAAAGCCGGATGGAAACTTTTGTTTGATGGAAAGACGCTTGCAGGTTGGCATAATTTCAAGAGTGATAAAATTGGCGAAGCATGGTCAGTCACAGATGGCGCAATTCACCTCAATAAAACGCAACAGGAAGGTTTTCAGGTGAAGGGTGGTGGCGATATTGTGACCCAAGGCGAATTTGAAAATTTTGAACTACGTCTGGATTGGAAAATTGCACCCTGTGGTAATAGTGGAATTATTTTCAACGTGGTAGAGTCGCCCGAATACGAGTACGTGTGGCAAACAGGTCCTGAGATGCAGGTGTTAGACAACACCTGTCATCCCGATGCAAAAATTGAAAAACATCGAGCCGGGAATTTATACGATTTAATCAAAAGCCCAACGGAGTCGGTAAAACCCGCCAACGAGTGGAATGAAGTGAAAATCGTCTCTAACAAAGGCAATCTCGTTTTGTGGCTCAATGGTGTAAAACAAGTGGAGACAGAAATGTTTACGCCAGCTTGGGAAGCGCTGATTAAAGGAAGTAAGTTCAAAGATATGCCGGGGTTTGGTAAAGCGCGGAAGGGAAAGATTTCTTTGCAAGATCATGGTGATCTGGTTTGGTATCGAAACATCAAGATTAAAGAACTAAAATAGTAGAATGATCATCGGCATCTTCGATAATGAATTTGTGACCTGTCAATTGGACGATTCGTTACCCGTGCTGATGCACCGTTGGAAACAAGCACCTCCTGCGGAGGAATTTGAGTTTACGCTAAAGCGAATCCTGGACGAATATAGAATACACGTAAGAACCTACCCTAACTTGGCCTGGCTGGTGGATGCAGCATTGCTTGGTGAGTTGGACGAAGACATTGAAAGTTGGTTAGTCGAGGTGTGGGAAAAAATGCTTTTTGAAGATGCCGGAGTTAGAATTCATGCCGTCATCCTTGGTCAAAGTATTTATGCCGATTACCCGATGGAAAAATTTAAACAAGACGCTGAAGTAAAATTTGAAAAATTCAACGTGCATTTAGGGGTATTTTCGAATCAGCGGGAAGCCTACGAGTGGATTCACCAGCAACAATTACTTAATCAGAAATTATGAACCGCAGACAATTCATTCAAACTAGTTCGTTGGCTGCTATAGGAGCCGCAACACTTAGTTCCTTTGCACCCATTAACAAAAGGAAAATTGGTCTTCAACTTTATTCATTGCGTGACATAATCGCCAAAGACCCAAAATCGGTGTTACGAAAAGTAGCGGAGTTTGGCTATAAAGAGTTAGAAGCCTATAGTTATAGTGATGGAAAGATTTTCGGATTGAAATACAAGGAGTTTACTGACCATGCGAAGAGCCTAGGTATGAAAGTAACAAGCGGTCATCATGGGTATGGCATGTCAGAATCATTAAAGTCGGTAAAGGGTACTGTCGTAAACGGGTGGGAAAAGGCGGTGAGCGATGCGAAGGAATCGGGTCAGGAATTTATGGTGGTTGCATATCTTACGGCAGATGAGCGCAATGATTATAAAAGGCTCTGTGAAGCGTTGAATAAAGCCGGGGAGATATGCAACAAATACGGCATTCGATTAAACTATCACAATCACGAATTTGAGTTTGAACAGTTTGAGGGGCAAGTAGCCTACCAGTTGATGCTCAAAGAGCTTGATCCAAAACTCGTTGGCATGGAAATGGACTTGTATTGGATGCACTTTGCTAATCAGAATCCCCTGGATTATTTCACGAAATACCCAGGCCGGTTTGAGCAATGGCACGTAAAGGATATGGATAAAAGTGATCCCAAACTTCAAGTGGATGTAGGTACCGGCCGGATCGATTTTAAATCTATTTTCGCCAAAGCTAAACTAGCCGGGTTGAAGCACTTTTATATTGAACAAGAGGCCTATCCCATTAGCTCTATCAAGAGTGTTGAGCAGAGTTTGCTCAATTTTCAAAAGTTGATCTAGCCTTTCTATACCAAAGACCGGATCACCCATAAATTGGTCGTCAGAGTGTGGCAAGTGGTCTGATACCCTTGATTTCCAATTTCTATCAGCAATGGGTAAAAAGTGGTAGCACCGAAAAAAATATGTTTCAATCGATTGAATCATTTTATTTGATGATTTCTATCCCTATTTTGCAGCTACAATAATCAAGTAATTTATGGCAGCAATACCTACCCAATCTACCTACCCGATTCATCACCAAGAGCTTTTGGCATGGGCCCAGCAAATGGCAGATCTTTGCCAGCCCGATTCGATACGATGGTGCGATGGTTCTGCAAACGAATACAATACACTTTGTGAGTTGCTGGTGTCAAAAGGAACCTTTATTCGCCTTGATCCAAAAAAGCGGCCCAATAGTTTTGCTTGCTTTTCAGATCCCAGTGATGTGGCGCGCGTAGAAGACAGAACCTATATCTGCAGTCGAACAAAAGAAGACGCAGGCCCTACTAATAATTGGGTTGATCCTCGCGAAATGAAACCCAGATTGAAGAAACTGTTTGATGGATGCATGAAAGGGCGCACCATGTATGTCATTCCCTTTAGCATGGGGCCGGTTGGTTCCACGTTGTCACAAATTGGTGTGCAAGTAACCGATTCAGAGTACGTAGTGGTGAATATGCACATTATGACTCGTGTGGGTACTAAGGTGATGGACGTATTGGGTAAAGAGGGTGAGTATGTGAAGTGTCTTCATTCTGTAGGCGCGCCACTGGCGGCCGGACAGCAAGACGTAAAGTGGCCTACCAACCAAACTGTTAAATACATTGTTCATTATCCTGAAGATCGCGCCATCGTTTCATATGGCTCAGGATATGGTGGTAACGCATTGCTTGGAAAGAAATGCTTCGCTTTGCGTATAGCTTCTTCCATGGCGCAAGAACAAGGCTGGCTGGCAGAGCATATGTTACTTATGGGAGTTGAAAATCCGGATGGAGAAAAAACGTATATCGCTGCCGCCTTCCCAAGTGCTTGCGGAAAAACAAATTTTGCCATGCTTATTCCACCAACCGAATTTCAAGGTTGGAAGATAACTACGGTGGGTGATGACATTGCGTGGATTAAACCGGGGGCAGACGGCAAATTGTACGCTATTAATCCGGAGGCCGGCTATTTTGGAGTTGCGCCAGGCACCAATGCCAAAACAAATCCGAATGCGATAGAGTCGATTAGAAAAGATACGATCTTTACCAATGTGGGAGTGACTGACGATGGCGATGTGTGGTGGGAGGGATTGACCAAAGAGGCACCCAAGAACCTAACAGATTGGAAGGGTCAACGTTGGGATCCAACATTGGGAAAACCGTGTGCGCATCCAAATGCACGATTTACGGCTCCGGCACACCAAAATCCTTATCTCGATAAAGATTGGGAGAATCCCAATGGTGTGCCTATTGGTGCATTTATTTTTGGTGGACGAAGAAGCACGACCATTCCATTGATCTATCAGGCGCACAATTGGAATTCAGGTGTTTATTTGGCGGCCACGATGGGCTCTGAAATGACTGCTGCTGCTTTTGGCGAAGTCGGTAAAGTGAGAAGAGATCCTTTTGCCATGCTACCGTTCTGCGGCTATCACATGGGCGACTATTTTAATCATTGGTTGCAATTCGGAAGAAATATTCCAAACCCTCCACGGATTTTTGGTGTGAATTGGTTCCGCAAAGATGAAGAAGGCAACTTTTTGTGGCCTGGCTTTGGTGAAAATATGCGTGTGTTGAAGTGGGTGGTTGAGAAAATTCAAGGAAAGTCTAATGCAGTAGAAAGTCCTATTGGCTGGATGCCACATTATGATGACCTCGACTGGACTGGCTCTGATTTTACGAGAGAACAATTTGAGGCCATCATGGCAATTGATCGCGAAGCCTGGAAGCGTGAGTTATTGGATCATGCCGAGTTGTTCGAGCGCATGTACGATAAGTTGCCGAAGGAATTTATTTTCATGCGAGAATTGCTACTTTCTAGCTTGTGGAGGTCTCCTGAAAAATGGAGACTTGAAACCGGAGAAGTCTAATTTTTCTTTTCGCCTTTTAAAATGCCGGCTTGAAACACCAGGGTTTTGATGAGTTTTCCATTCTCATCAAATTCTTTCCACTCTTTGTGTTTTTTATTGGCTATGTATTCGCCTTGCTCTTTTATTTTCCCATTGGTAAAATAGCTCGTGTAAATACCGTGTTGTCGGCTGCCCCGGTATCCGCATTCAGAAAGTAGTTCGCCACTTGTATAGTAGTTTTTAACTGTACCGGTTATCAGATTGAATTGCCAGGTTTCCTCCACTGACTTTTCACCATTCTCGTGATACTGCGTACGCAGACCATGCAATTGGCCTTTCTCATAATTTTCCTTTACGAGCAATTTTTTTCCATCCTTGGCGAAAAACAACCAGGTGCCATGCGGTTTGCCTTCTCTAAATTCCTTGGTAAAAACCGGATTCCCATCTTCTGTAAACTCTTCCTGCTTGCTGTCTTTTCCGTTGAAGGCAAATTGCTCTTTTACTCTTATTTTACCATTTTCGAAATAGTCAAAGTTAGAACCAAATTTTCCACCTTCCTTGAATTGATATTCGTGTCGTTTTTTGCCACTTGAGTAGTAGCCAATGTTTTCTCCATGCAATTTTGCATTCATGAAATGACCTTCCAGTTTCAGGTGGCCATCGGCATCATAATTCTTGAAATCGCCTACTTTCTCACCTTCTGCAATTGAATAAATTAACTCAAGCTGGGTGTTGGGATAAAATGATTTAAAGTAACCGGCAATGAATCCGTCTTTGTAGTTGGCTTCGGTTTCGATAGATCCATTTTCATAGAATGTTTTGGTGATTCCGTTTGGCTTTTGATTCTTGTAGGTTATTTCCTTTCTGATTTTGCCGGTGGCGTAATACTCTTTTACAAGCCCATCCGGTTTCCCTTTTACAAACAAGCCTTCTTGCTTTAGAATGCCAGATGGAAAGTAGGACTTAATACTGTCAACTAGTTTATTATTTTGATAATAAGCGGTTTGGATCGGCTTACCGGTTTCACTGAAAACTTCTACCGGCCCATGTCTAAGCCCGTCTTCATAGCTGATCTTGCGAATCAGGTTTCCGTTTTGGTGATACTCATAAAAAGTACCGGAACGAACACCATTTACAAAGGTACCCTCGATGTAAATCTTTCCATTTGGAAAAAATTTCTTGTATTTACCTTCTATGGATTGATTGTCGGCAGAAACGAAATATTGTTCCTGCACTTGTTTTTTGGCAGGATCATAATAAGTCTTTACTTCTTTTTGCGAATAGAGTTGGCTACTTAGAAGCAACAGAAAACAACAAAAGGTCCGATTCATCATATTGATATGACCTAACGAAATACAAAAGGTCATATTATAAAGCAACTAGTATTTTCTCTTTTACAATTTCTCAATTACAATCGCAGAAGCCCCGCCACCACCATTGCAAATCCCGGCTACACCTATGGCCGAATTATTTTGTTTCAGCACGTTAGCGAGTGTGATGGTAATGCGAGCACCAGAAGCACCTAGGGGATGCCCCAACGATACAGCGCCCCCATTGACGTTTACTCTGTCAGCATCAATTTTTAGTAATTGGTTGTTTGCCAACGCTACAGCCGAAAACGCTTCGTTGATTTCATAGTAACCCACATCTCCTTTTTCAACGCCTGCCATTTTCATTGCCTTTGGAATCGCTAACGAAGGAGTCGTAGTAAACCACATTGGATCTTGAGCAGCATCGGCAAAGCCTCTGATCTTCGCGATAGGAGTAATGCCTAATTCTTTAGCTTTTTCCTTGCTCAACAAAATGACTGCTGCAGCACCATCGTTAATAGTAGAGGCATTAGCAGCGGTGACGGTTCCTTCTTTGGTGAACACCGGTTTTAAACCTGGTATCTTGTCAAAGTTCACATTTTTGTATTCTTCGTCTTCTGAGAATAATGTCACATCACCTTTCTTGCCCGTGATCTCAACGGGAATAATTTCATCTTTGAATTTTCCGGCAGCCCATGCAGCAGCAGATCGTTTATAAGAGTTGATTGCATACGCGTCTTGCTCCTGACGAGTGATCTTCATCTCTTTGGCCGTATTGTCTGCACAAACACCCATAGCGCAACGATTGTACACATCGGTAAGCCCGTCATAGGTAAGCCCATCTAATACCTCTCCATTTCCATACTTAAATCCATACCGAGCCTTCATCAAGTAGTAAGGAATATTGGACATGCTTTCCATACCCCCGGTGACTACCACATCATTCTGACCTAGCATGATTGACTGTGCTCCCAGCATAATGGCTTTCATCCCAGATGCACAAACTTTATTTACCAGTGTGCATGGAACATCATAGCCAAGACCTGCCGCTACTGCCACTTGTGTAGCGGGTGCTTGCTGAAGCCCCGAAGAGATCACGTTGCCAAAAAAAACTTCCTGCACCTGTTTCGGATCAAGATTTATTTTTCGCATTGCCCCCTTGACGGCAATGGCGCCCAATTGTACGGCTGTCAATGGGGCCAGACTGCCTCCGAAACTTCCAATGGGTGTGCGAACAGCAGCTACGATGTATACTTCTTTCATTTTCTTGTTTCGTTAATTGGGAATTCTTTTCAATGTGCAAATATCCTAATTTTAAGCGAGTACCTCTTTGTTTTTTAAGTTGGTTAAATACTCGGGATCTAACAATGTTTTAGAACAGGCTGCCGCGTGCGGAAGTTCATAGCGAAAGAAAAACTTCATCGTGTGTATTTTCCCTTCGTAGAACTCGGCTGTTTGGCTAGCAAAGTTTCCTGTTTGGATGGCAATATGTGCGACCGTGGCTTGCTTGAGCCACTGCCAGGAGAGTACCACATAGCTTAGTTGTTCCATGAAAACGGTAGCATCGGCCAGATAGCGGTTGATGTCTCCCTGCTGCGCGAATTGGCTAAGATGTTTTAGCACCTCGCTTACTCGATTTAACTCAATCGCCAATTCAGTAGCATAGGATTTCAAAGAGCCATAAGTAGCTGCCTGCTTGATTACACTCTCTATGGAGTCCATCAGAACTTTTAATGCCTTGCCCTTTTCCATCACCACCTTTCGCCCCAATAAATCGATCGATTGAATGCCCGTGGTGCCTTCATACAGTGAGGTGATCTTAATATCGCGATAAAGTTGTTGCACCGGAAAGTCCATCGTAAACCCATAACCCCCCAATGTTTGAATTGCCAACGCAACAGCTCTACTGCCTTGTTCTGACGAATAGGTTTTTACAATAGGAGTAAGCAATTCCAATAACAAAAAGCTATTCTGTTTTTCTTCTCCTTCCGCTGCATGTGCAATATCAGAAAGTCGATTGCATTCCATGACCAACGAAAGCGCCCCTTCGATAATCGCTTTTTGGGTAAGCAACATTCGCTGTACATCCGGATGGTTAACGATCAGGGTAGGGGGTTTCAGCGGATCTTTTTCATTGGCTAATCTTCCTTGAGGCCTTTCATTGGCATATTGCAAAGAAGCCTGGTAAGCAGCCATAGCGGTTGAGGCAGCACCTAGTCCTACACTGATTCGTGCTTCATTCATCATTTGAAACATATAACCTAAGCCTTTGTGTGGTTCGCCAACTAACCAGCCACGGCATTGATCTTTGTCGCCAAAAACCAAGTGAGTAGTACAATAACCTCGCTGCCCCATCTTTTGGAAATCGCCAGCACAGAAAACATCATTGGGAGACGGTGACCCATTTTCCTCCGGCCAATATTTTGGAATAATAAATAGCGAAATGCCTTTTACGCCTGGAGGTGCACCTTCTATCCGTGCCAAAGTTAAGTGAACGAAGTTATCGCAGGCTTCATGCTGACCTCCGGAGATAAATATCTTTTGTCCTTTAATTTTGTAGAAGCCATCATTCATTGGCTTTGCGCTGGTTGTAATATCAGTCAACGAACTTCCTGCCTGGGGTTCGGTCAATGCCATCGTGCCCTGCCAATCGCCAGCAAATATTTTTGGAACAAACTTCTTCACTTGTTCATTCGTTCCGAAGCTGGTAATAAGCGCGGCTGCACCAGCTGATAAACTAAAATAGCCCTGACTACTGTTGTTTGCCGACATGAAAATGTGCTGAGCTGCATTGAAGATCATCATAGGCAATTGCATGCCACCAAATTCAAATTTGGAACCACCGCCAATCCAGCCATTCTCTGCAGCTTGCTTGATGATCGTTTTTAGTTGTGGATGCGTTTTCACTCCACCATTACCATCATATTGAGCGGGCTCTGCATCCATCGCTTTGAAATAGGGAGCCATATCGCGATCTGCCAAGAGCTTTGCGGATTCTATCATCATCCACGCTTCTTCCCAGTTTAAATGAGAAAAGTGAGGAAGCGCAAATACATCTTTAACATGGTGAACTTCTTGAAGAAGAAATTTGGTGTGTTCTATGCTCGTGTATCGCATACTTTTGAATGTTGAATTTTAAATTTGGAATCTTGAATTTAGAATTTTGAATCTTGAATTATCTTGCGGCTCCACCATCTATTGTCAGGCAAATGCCGCTGACAAAAGATGCTTCATCGGAAGCCAGGTAAAGATACCCATTTGCAATATCTTCAGGAAGACCCCATTTGCCAACTGGAATATGTGCAAGGCTTTGTTTACGGACTTCTTCCGGCATCGCATCGGTCATCGCAGTTTGAATAAAACCAGGGGCAATGCAGTTGGCAGTAATTCCGAAACGCCCCAATTCTAATGCCCATACTTTGGTCATACCGATAATAGCTGACTTTGTTGCCACGTAGTTGGTTTGACCATAGTTGCCTCGGATAGCTACATTAGAGGAGGCAGATACAATACGCCCGTAATTTTGTTCTTTCATGATCGGCACCACTGCCTGCGTACAATTTAACACGCCTGTTAGATTCACAGAGATTACATCGTCCCATTCTTGCTTGGACATTTTTAGCAATGTTCGATCTTTGGTGATGCCAGCGTTGTTGATCAGAATGTCAATTCGCCCAAACTGTTTATGTGCGTCACTCACACCCTGAAGCACCTGTTCTTGATCAGCTACTGAAATCTTTGAGAAGATTGCTTCGTATCCTTGCTTCTTTAGATCCTCTACAACCGTTTTGCCTTTTTCCGAAAGATCCCAAAGGATAATTTTGGCTCCTTCTCTCGCAAAGCGTTGTGCAGTGGCCAGGCCAATACCGTTCGCGCCACCGGTGATTAATGCAACTTTATTTTTTAGTCTCATCGATGAAATTTTAAATATTGAATGTTAAATTTTGAATCAATACAACGCTGTCAATAACTCCCCCACGTAGGCTGGTTTTTCTTCACCTTCAATTTGTATCGTGCATTCCACGAAAAGCTTGATTCCATTATTGGGCATATCCTCGACATTCACAATTTTTCCGGTCATGCGGATTCGACTACCTGATTTTACGGCAACCGGAAAGCGGGCTTTGTTGAGCCCATAGTTGATAGCAGTAGTAGCGCCTTCAATTTCAATTAATTCATAAAAGAATTTAGCCGCCAATGACATAGTCAAATAGCCATGAGCAATGGTCTTGCCTCCAGGCATTTGTGCTTTGGCACGTTCCACATCCACATGTATCCATTGATTGTCTTGTGTGGCGTGAGCAAACTCGTTGATTATCTCCTGGGTCATCATAAACCATTCGGTCACCGCAAGCGATTGGCCAATATATTTTTTGATGTCAGCCAACTTGATCTTTAGTGGTTTGGCAATAATTTGATTTGCCTTTCTTTCTTTCACCGAATCCACTTTTGGAACGGGGACATCTTCTGTCCAGGTTCTTACTTTCACTACTGCTTTCCCAATTACCTTTCGGTTCATTAAGTCTGCTAGTGCTTGAGGGGCTTCATCCAATGAATAGACTTTGTGAATATGTTGTTTGATTTTGCCTGACTTCATCCAGGATAAAAGTTCACCCAAATTCTGCAGACTTTGTTGTGGTTCACGCTCTGCAAAACTTCCCCAGAAAACGCCCATGATGGAGCATCCTTTTAACAAAGGTAAATTCGCAGGAAACTGAGGAATCTCTCCGGTGGTGAAGCCGACCACTAGGTACCTCCCTTTCCAGGCAATTGAACGCAGCGCTTGCTCGGCCAACTTTCCGCCAACAGCATCGTAGATCACATCAACGCCTTTCTCTTGAGTGATTTCCTTTAGTCGGCTACGCAGATCCTCTTCCGAATAGTTGATGAGGTGATCGGCACCTTTTTCTTTGCAGGTATTCAATTTCTCTTTGGAAGAAGCCGCAGCGATCACGGTGGCGCCCATTACCTTTCCTAATTCAATAGCTGCTAAACCAACACCACCGGCCGCGCCTAATACCAATAAAGTTTCTCCGGATTTTAGCTGTGCACGATCTTTTAAAGCATGATAAGAAGTGCCATACGTGTAAAGGGTGCATGCTCCATTGATGAAGTCCATTCCCGCTGGCATGGGAAACACACGATTTGCCTTAACGACCACTTGCTCTGCAAAACCGCCCCAGCCACAAAGCGCGACCACTCGATCACCTGTTTTTAAATGTTTTACTTTTTCACCAACAGCTTCAATTACTCCCGAAACTTCTCCACCGGGAGAAAAAGGCAGATCCGGTTTGAATTGATATTTATTTTGAATGATAAGCAGATCTGGGAAGTTGACGCCACAAGCAAAAACGTTGATAACGACTTCATCTGGCTTTGCAAAAGGAGGGGAGATTTCTTCGATCACCAATGTTTCAGGAAGACCAAATGCTTTACAAACGACTGCCTTCATTGCATAACATTTCTAGTTCGACTTTATTTTACTGCTAAATCGTAAATCGTAATTCCAAACTCGTAGTTTTTTTCTACCAATCCGGTTTGCCTTTGTCTTTGGGCTTGGTGGCTTTGCGTTTGTTTTGTTGCAAGTACTGTACCTCCTGATTTTTCATTGCCTCTAAAATCATCTTCGCTTTTTCTTCGCTCATCTGCATCTCTTTCAATTTCTCAGATACAGAGGGAGGGATATCTTTCTTGTCTTTGTTCTTCTCTTGTTCCTCTTTTTCCTTTTGTTCTTTCTCTTTTTGCTCCTTCTCCTTTTGATCTTTCGGGTCTTTCTCTTTTTGATCCTTCTTGTCCTGGTCTTTTTTCTCCTGATCTTTCTTTTCCTGGTCTTTTTTCTCCTGGTCTTTCTTTTCCTGATCCTTTTTCTCTTGATCCTTTTTATCGTCTTTATTCTGATCTTTTTGATCCTTCTTTTGATCGTCTTTTTTATCCTGATCTTTCTGATCTTTATTCTTCTGTTGATCTTGTTTCTTTTTCTCTTCGAGTTTTTTCTTTACGATTTCATAATTATACCTGGCTTCATCGTTTTCGGGCGCAGCTTTTAAGGCTTGCTTAAAATAATTAAGCGATTCTTCCAATTTTTCCTGGTTATTGGCCATCACACCTAGTTGCTGATTGGCAACTGAACTGATTTTCTTGTTTGCGCTTTGCGTTAATCGCTGATAGTTGTTGAGTGCTCCTGTGGTGTCATTGGCTTGAAAGTAAGCGCTGGCAAGGTTTGCGCGGACTTCATCTTCGTTCACGCCCAGTGAATCGATCAAATACGTATACTTTTTGATCGCTGTTGTAAAATCGCCAGCCAAAAATGCTTTCTTCGCTTCTGCTTTGGCTGAGTTTATCTTACCGATTTTATCGAGGTCGGTGAATAGGAGGGATGCGAGCAAAAAGAGAAGGGCGGTTTTCATCTGTTACGATTTTCTTCTGATAGGTCGAATTGACGCCAATGTCATATACTAACTGTTCTAAGACTAATAAGCAGATCTAAAACAAGCAATACTAACGCTGCCAATAGAAAGTAAAAATAGCGATTGGCCGATACATCAATCATTCGGGCATCTCGCAATTCGCCTTCTATTTTTCCGATCGTGCTGATCAAGCGACTCACGTCATTCTTGGAATCATTGATTTCAAAATACTGGCCGTTTGTTTTGCTGGCTAATGCTTTTAACGAGCTCGCATTCAGTTTTGATACAACAGGATTTCCACTTTGATCTGTTTTGTAGCCCCGTCCCGATTCAATCTGACTGCCGCGCTCCGTGCCCACGCCCAGGGTAAACAATTTGATTCGATTATCCTCTACTTCCCGAGCCATTTCGTCCGTTTCTTCCCCAAAGTCTTCACCATCACTGATGAGAATAATCACTTTTGATTTTTGCTGCGCGCTGGTGCCCTCTTGTTCGGTTAATTTCTTTAGTGCCATTTTTAAGGGCGGAGAGAAGTCCGTGCCGCTGGCTGGCACCAGACTCGTATTCATGGTTTCAATAAAAAGGTTCAAGGCATTTTGGTCGTACGTGAGCGGGCATTGCATAAATGCTTCCGATGAAAAGATAATCACACCCACACGATCTGAGCTGAAGGCATCCACGATCTTTTTCATTTCAAATTTGATCTTTTCCAGCCGGGTAGGCTGAATGTCAAACGCATCCATCGACTTAGACAAGTCCACGCAAATCATGATATCTTTTCCGACCGACTTGATCTCCTTTTTAGATCCACCAAAAGAGGGACCCAAAAAAGAGATGATGAGGAGTGCAAAAAAGCAGGTTCTAAAAAACAGCTTGATGAAAACTGTTTTATAAGGAGTTGATAGCCTACGACTAATCCTGATGATTTTTAATAGGTAGAGAGCATAGAAGACCACAAATAGCCCAATCAGCAGCAACTCCACCCACCCAAATTCACGGAACCATACCATCGTCAAAGAGAATAAGAACAAAAATAAAAAAGCCTTGCGACTTGCAAAGCTTTTAGTGTCAGATGGCAACCCGGGCGTGTCAGGGGAGGAACTGACGACCTTGGCGCCCAAGCGCCACGCGATAAATCTTCGAGAAAGCGTTTTGCTCCTCTTTTTTTTATTTTGGTTTCCAGATTCATGGCCTCCGCCTGCGAAGGCACTTGCGTTTGCCAAATCACTTCCCAAGGAATTCCGTTTCGAATGGATTTGGTTTCGCCACTGTTGTGTTCGAGCAATCTGTTTTGAAGATACTGAGTTGACCCGGTATAATATTTCTGAATTGAATTGCTGATTAGGATATAGACAGTGAAAAGCATAAAAAAGCCCCGCAACCTGCGGGGCTTTTTTGTCGGGGTGGCCACCCCGAAAGCTTTCGGGGGAACTGATGACCTTGGCGCCTAAGCGCCACGCGATAGATCTTCGAGAAAACGTTTAGCGCCTCTTTTTTTGATTTTTGTTTCGAGTTGCATGGCCTCCGCCCGCGAAGGCAGTTGGGTTTGCCAAATTACTTCCCAAGGAATTCCGTTTCGAATGGATTTGGTTTCGGCACTGTTGTGTTCAAGCAATCTGTTTTGAAGATCCTGAGTCGACCCGGTGTAATATTTTTGAATTGAATTGCTGAATAGGATGTAAACAGTGAAATGCATAGAAAAAAAAAGCCCCGCAATCTGCGGGGCTTTTAAGTCGGGGTGGCCAGATTCGAACTGACGACCTCTTGGTCCCAAACCAAGCGCGATACCGGGCTACGCTACACCCCGAATTTACTATTCACAATTTCAAAATACTCTAGCTCGTTTCGTATCTGCGACCTTCCCGCCTTAAAGCGGGACGCGATACCGGGCTACGCTACACCCCGAATTTACTATTCACAATTTCAAAATACTCTAGCTCGTTTCGTATCTGCGACCTTCCCGCCTTAAAGCGGGACGCGATACCGGGCTACGCTACACCCCGAA
>Ga0209972_10000313_pt1 | contig 48368 bp, 37 predicted proteins | sample NOAtaG_7_FD_187302 | JGI IMG/M metagenome (GOLD analysis project Ga0209972, IMG submission 187302) | Freshwater lake microbial communities from Lake Erie, under a cyanobacterial bloom - NOAA_Erie_Diel1S_2200h metaG (SPAdes) (version 2) | ecosystem: Environmental > Aquatic > Freshwater > Lake ...
ACAACAAACTTAAGAACATCATACAGTAGATATCTAAATCCAACCCAAATCTCAAAAATAAACAGCCTAATAAATGTCCATTAAAGACTATCGTCTAAAAACCAGCCTAATAAATGTCCATTACTCCTAATTTTTTGATTCTTGGGCGATGCTAACGTGCATCGAAAGAATGAAAATTGTTACTACAACAGCTATTCTTCTCATGTAAGGCAACAGTTTAAGAAATGCAAATTTCCACTTCTATACTCGAACTTACCACTAAGTAAGTGTCTTTGCAACTATAGAGTCAACTGTTTTTCACTGCTGTGGAACCAACTAGTCTTCTAATATCTCAATTTCCACGCGTACATTGGCTGACGCCAACGCGTGCTCTTCTTCATAGACTGGCTTCTTACCGCCCCATGCCTTTACTTGCATACGGCTCGGATCTACGCCCTGGCTGATGAGATAGTTCTGAATGACCAGTGCTCGTTCTTCGGAAAGCTTTTTGGCGGAACCAAATCCTTCTTTCACATCGGCTGTGATGCCAAAGAAATTTTTCGAATCTCCCATTGAAATCACTTTGCCATGAGAATTTCCATTCGTGTGCCCATGAATCTTGATTTTGTACTTAGGATTTTCTTTCAACATGTCAAGCAGACTGTTTACTTCATATTTTGATTCAGGGCGCATGATGCCCGCATCTTTGAAAAAGTAAACGTTATACATCACCGCAAAATCACCTTTCTTCAGTCGAACCAACTCAAAAGGCACAACGGTTTTGTTTTCCTCGATCGTAATCCCTTCGGTAGTTTCTGGCTGGTTGAAATTGGCAACAGTTTGAATTTTACGATATCCAAAAACTTCGCATATGAAAGAGACGTTTCCTGATTTATTAGCGGGCTTTACATTAACGGGCTCATTGGCGCGGTAGGAAGCCACTTTTTTTGGTTTTGTCTTATCCAAACCCATTAGATCTATATCGCCCTGGATTTCCTTTTGGTTGTTAGTAAAGACTTTGAATAGGAATTTTTTGCTTCCAGCTTCTACTTCTTCAATTGCCGAAACAGGAACTGGAGCAATTGTAACTTCGGTTTTAGTGGTAACAGGATTAGATTCTGTCGGTAACGTGGTCGTACCGATCTCAGATGGCGTAACGTTTGTTTGTTCAACGGTTTTGTTGTCTGATACTTCTACCTTTTCAATTGATCTTCGTGTAATTGGATTGGTGTCAGTGCCTTTGCTTGAATCTTCTTGATCTTCACCTAAAACACCGCTGAACACCCATGCATCAGAATAGCCACCCATACGTAATTTTTTTGCTTCGTTAAATGCAGCTTCAACATCAGCGGTTGTGAGCACGTATACATAAAACAGGTTCCGGAGAGGATTTATTGAAAATTCAGCTGTTGGGTTACTCTGTTTTACGCTGTTGGTAAATTCAATTGCGTTTTTGGGTATTGAAAAAGCCCCAATCACTACGTAGTTTGATGCTTTCCTACTCAATTGTCCCTTGCTGGCAGAGACCTTAAAATTGAGCGCAACTGTCAAAATTAATAGAATTAGAGTCAACTTCTTTTTCATGGGGTGTTGTTTACTTGTGCCACAAAGGTCATCCATACTAATTAATTAATTTAAGCCAATGTAATCAAAACCTTATATAACAAAGAGTTATGACATAAAAATTATTGATTTTAGAGCACTTCAAAAGAACGCGTTATCGATTCTCCTCGGCTGTCAATAAGTGTAAGCTCATGAGATCCGTGCTCTGGATTTAGTCCCAAATTGTGTGTTTTTGTGGTTTTTCCGAAGAAAATGCCGTCCATATGCCAATAAATAACTGCATTCGGATCGGAATGGACGGCTTCAAAAACAACTTGCCCATTATTTCCAACTAATTGCCGTGGAATGAAAATTTTGGTGTTTTGTTTAGGGTAAATCAGGTCGAATGTGTTTGAAATCGTGTTTGAATCGCACCCCTTTTTAAAGGGTGGCAGTGGCAGATATTCATTTCCGCGTTGGTAATAGAATGCTTGAACTGGCGGCAGAACGAACCAATTCGCAGAAGTCATTTTATTCAATTCTTCACAACCGGAATGAACTCTCCATTTTCTGTCCTGGCTAATGTGTATTTTTTTGTGGAAAGGGCATGCCGATGTAACCAACCCTGATTTGTCTACCCACATCGTGTCTACTTTTTCGCAAAATTCAGAAGGTCGGTAGCCGCTCTTCGAACACACTGAGATTCGTTGCATTTCTGATTCCGGAGTATCGAACCACGTTTTCCCTGGCAACAAGGCAAATAGATCGAAAAGTATAGGTGCTGCTGTTTCTGTTCCTGTCAAACCCGGTCTGCCTTCGCCATCTGCATTCCCCACCCATACCCCCACTGCGTAGTCTGGATTTACGCCAACTGCCCAGCCATCACGCAAGCCATGACTGGTTCCGGTTTTCCAGGCAATTTTTTTGGCGCTACTGAAGTATTTCCATCCCGTTTCTTCACCTGGCCGGTACAATTCTTTTAGTGCATCGAAGGTGAGATAAATGGAGGACGCACTCAGCCAAGACGATTCTGATATAGTTGTTCCCGGTTGCAGGTTCCCAGTTGCTGGTGACTGGTAACCGGAAACTAGGAACGTGGAACTAGAAACTGAGTACTGGAGTGGGTGAAAATCACTCTTGTAGTATCTATTTTTTCCCGGGTGTTCAAAGTAATTATTCAGAGTTCGGGCCATCGAGGCATAAATCCCGGTGATGTCCCACAACGTTCCCTCCGCACCACCAAGAATGAGTGCAAGCCCGTAATGATCTGATGGTTTATTAAGGGTCGTGAGTCCCACATTTTTTAGTAGTTCATAAAATTTTTCGTACCGAAATTCGCGTAGCTCCTCCACGGCTGGAATATTTAGCGAACGGATCAGAGCTTGGTCGGCAGGGACAGCGCCATCAAACTGGTTCGAAAAGTTTTTCGGGGAAAAGCCATTGATCGTGATTGGTACATCAGCTTGAAGCGTTTTAGGTAGCATCTTACCTTCGTCTAATATGGCTGCATAGAGAATGGGTTTTAATATACTTCCGGTACTACGAGGCGAATAGATAACATCCACTTGCTCCTCGTGCTTACTTCCCGCCTCTACATTTCCAATATATACAAAAGTGTTTCCCGTTTTTACATCTACCACCAAAGCAGCTGCATTGAAGATTTGGTTGGCACGAAGGCGTTCCATGTGGTCACGAAGCACGCTTTGCGCTTGTTGTTGCAAGGCGTAATCGATGGTAGTGATTATTTTTTGTTGACTCTTTCCTTCTTTAATAGCTCTGTCTAACAGATGGGGAGTTAATCGAGGTAATGGTAATGGATTATCAGGGATGGGTTCTGCTTTTGCCAGATCCAACTCCAGTTGATCAAACTTTCCCTCTCGATGAAGTTTTGTTAGCAGCCGATCTCTTTTTGCTTTTAATAGAATTCTGTTTTTCCCCAAATGAATAAGCGAAGGATTGTTGGGTAGCACCGCGAGCATCGCTGCCTCTGCCCAGCTGAGTTCATCTGCCGGACGACCAAAGTAACGCCAGCAAGCCGCCTCCAGCCCCACCACGTTTCCACCAAAGGGAGCATGAGCGGAATACAGTGATAGTATTTCATTCTTTGAATGCCGAAGCTCTAGGCGAGTAGCGAAGATGAATTCTCTCATTTTTTCAAAAAAAGTTCGGGCACGATTTTTTCGCATCAATCGAATCACTTGCATAGTGATGGTACTGGCTCCACTACTAATTTTTTTTGAGCGGATGTTTTGTTGAATGGCCCTACCTATGGAAATAGGATCAATACCAAAATGGTGATAGAAACGCTTGTCTTCATAGGCAACGATTGCCATTTTGAACTTATCCGAAACAGTGTCTCTTTCCGGAAACCGCCATTGGCCATCCGAAGCGATGCTGGCACATAGAAGGTTATTATTTTGATCTACCAATACGGTAGAATAGGAATCAGTAAAAAGTACCTTGGGCAGACTGAAGTAGAAGAGTGTAAGTACCACACAAACACTAATGGCGAATGGCCATTTAATTTTTTTCCAGTTAAATCTCACCCTTAAAGTTAAGGATTTGTTGGGGAGGTTTCTTTTTGCTGCAAAAACTTTTCAATTCGGAGTGCAGCATTCTCACGTATATTCATGTAGAAAAAATTCATATCGGCACGATGCCAGTTTTTGTTTTTGACTAGCCAACTTCCCTTGATATTTGGCCGATGTATCCACAAAATTCCTTCGTGATTCTGTGCGTCAGTCAGCTGCGGTGCGAAGGTAAACTTAAAAGCAACACCACCTGTATTGAGTTCTTTGGTGGCCAGTGCGTCACTGGTATTCCAAAGCAACGGATTCGTGGAAAGGGAGCCTTTGAAATACGATTTGTAATTATCTGGAAAATAGTTTCGCCCAAACGTATTCCAAGATGCCCACACACCCACCTCGTCTGGTTTTTCTGTAGGTCGGATATTTTTAAACGTATCAGGTTTGATAGCGCGACCAATCAGGTAAGCCGCCACTAATTGTTTTTGCAATTCCTTGCCATCAAAAAAATCCTGTAAAAGCCGCATGCCATGGTAACTACCCTGACTATGCGATGCGATGATAATCGGTCGACCCTGGTTGAAATTTTTAAGATAATATTCGAATGCTGTTTTAACATCTTCATAGGCGAGATTGAGCGCACCTACGGCATCAGCTTTTTCAGAGGTATAGAACGCATATAAATGCGCTTGTCTATAATAAGGCGCATAGACTCTGCACGGCCCATTGAAAATGGTAGCTTGATTGAGAATCGTGCTGGTTTGAATCAGGTGATTAAGTTCGGCATCGTTCACATCCGCGTTCCAGAGGTATTTATTCTGTGGCTCCTTAATGAAAATAGTCGGGTAGATAAAAAATACATCGGCTTGTGCGGTGGCTTGTAAATCTTTCAGATTTGACTTTCTGGGAACGCTATCAGCTGCATCTTTTTTAGTGGGCAAGGCTGCCCAAGTAGAAGGCAAACTGTAATTGGGTGATGGGGGGACTGGGGAAGCATTAAACCGGCTTTGCAGTTGGTGGATTCTTGGCGAACAAGAACACACCAGCCAAATAAGTGCGATACTTTGAAAAAGACGCGGCATTTTTTAATCAAAAATACTAAACAGATTGGATTATGCTAAGCGAGAAAAACAGCACAATGATAAATTATTGTCAAAGAGTTTGCCTCAGAAAGTTTTTCGCGATCCCTAGTGGTCTTAGTATGTATCTTTTTTTGTCCACATGCAAAACCTGCCTTCGTAAGATGTCGTCAAGTGTTTTGATGGTCTTGATAATGTGCCGTCCTTTATTGAGCATGACACATTCCGCCATTACACCATAGGCGGCATCTGTAATTTCTGATCGGGTGGCAAAGCCCGTTTTATTGAGCGTTTCCAAAACCTGCGTGGCCCAGATTACTGGCACGTGCGCGGCTTCGCATATCCACAGGATCTCTTCCTGAATTTCGCTCAATCGCTCGAATCCAATTTCAACCGCTAAATCGCCACGAGCAATCATTACCCCCACTGAACCATCCATCATACCATTAAATAAAAGTGCTGGTAAATTTTGAATGGCTAATAGTCGTTCAATCTTCAAGATGATCGCAGGTGTTTTCTTTCGAGAGTGTTTGCGTAGCTCGGTACGGAGAATCTCAATATCTCGCGGATCGCTAACAAAAGAATAGCCAACCATATCAGCATGCTTGCAGATAAACGGAATATTCTCTTTGTCATTTTCTGTCAGTGGAGGAATATTCAAATCGCTATCAGGCAAATTGATTCCTTTCTCAGGCTTTAAAAATGGCTTCTTGGTGGAAATCCGAGTGATGCGAACGTGAGCAGAGTTGGGCTCTACTGAGATCACTTTCGCTTCGAATTTCCCATCATCAAAAAACAAATGCTCGCCTGGTTTGATCATCTCAAAGATTGACGCAGGCTCAATCCAGATAGGGGTGCCTTCTTTCTTGGCAGGTTGTGGGGCTGACATCGGCAGTAACAACACGTCCTCCTCTTCATGCAGATGAAGTCCTTTTTCTGCATCTATTTGAGGTGACAATGCAGCCACGCGAATCTTGGGGCCTGCCAAATCCATGTAGAGTTTGCAATTATGACCTGTTTTGGAAACAGATCTATGCAAGACATCAATCATCTTGATCCAGACCTCAGGATTGTCGTGCGCACAATTGATCCTTACCACTGACATTCCGCTATGTAGCATTTCTTCGACCATCAAGCGATCATTTGCCATTTCTTCGGTAAACGTGACCATGATGTGTGGCCGCCCCGTAGAAGGACTAATGCCCAGCAGCTCTTCATTGTGACGGGCTCTGAATCGCGCAGCATCTTCAAATCCACAGGGAGCTTCGTGCCGTTCTACATGGTTTGAGTTTAGCCATCTAAGTACTGTTTGCACCTGAGCCATGGTATGACTTTCACAATTAGCTATCGATGAAAGACCGATTTTATGAAGGTACTCTTGTGCTTCTCGGATTTCAGCACTTCGCAAAACTAAGTAGTGCAGCAGATTAGTAGCACTGGGTTGAAAATTTGGATGAGTCGTCTCTAAAAGTCCCTCATACTTTTTTTCAGTTGCAATCATCAACTGAACCAACTCATCCAATTGATCATATACTTTTTGGAAATCGTACGACTGCACTGAGGCGACTTTCATTTTCCTTGACCCATTATGAAATCTTTGTAAAGATGGTAAAGACGCTGAGTGGATTCTATGATATCTGTCATCTCCAATAAAATGCGTGTCTGCAACGTGGCAAGCTTGTTGTTAATTTCATTTTGTTGAATACGAAGGATTTCTGAATCTAAACAGGAATCCAAGAATTTTTTTAATTGTTGAAAAGATATTTCCTCTTCTTTGCTTTTGTTGAAACTCAATCCTGAGATTTCTGAACGAACAATAGAGAAATAATTGCCTGACTGCGATTGAACGGATTCCAGCATTTTTTGAAAGTCTTTACGCGGAGTCGGGTGGAAGTTGGCGACATGTTCGCTGCATGAATCGCTTATCAGCGAACTGCTTTGATAAAGATCTTGCAGGATGTCAAAAACTAACAGATTCAACCGACCAGCTGGCAGTCCGCCTTTTTCTGTCTTGCGTATGTAGCGAATTATTTTTTCGCTGATGCGCTTATTTTCGGCAGCAACTTTTTTTACTTCTTTCCTTTGGGCTTCGAGTTTTTTGGGTGATTCACTCACTAACGCATCCCAACAAAGTTTCAAAAGCCGCTCAATCCCCAGCAAGTTTTCTGCCGCATTCAATTTGCTTTGTTCTAGCAACTCGCGGACGGTAATAGTTTCTTTTAGTAGCAGGTTGTCGGCCCTGGCTCCGTTTTGTTGGGTGCGTTTAAATGTGATCTGACTGTAAACAAGCAGGACGAGGGTAATGCATGCTACTATTACCACTCCGGCAAAGGCAGTAAAATATAGGAATAGCGCAATCAGTGCGCTCCCCGCGAAGGCCACAAAGGCAGTAAGAACCCAGCCACCAATCACCTGTAGTACTCCGCTTACCCGATAGACGGCACTTTCTCGCCCCCAGGCCTGATCAGCAAAAGAAGAGCCCATTGCCACCATAAATGATACAAACGTGGTGGAAAGGGGAAGTTTTTGAGATGTTCCCCACGCTATGAGCGCGCTGGCAACCACCAAGTTTACAGCTGCCCGAAGTAGATCAAAGGAAGGCTCCACTGATTTTCCTTTCTTCGACTCTTTTGGTTGCCGCAGTCGATTTTCCATATTCTGCAGCCAAGACCTAGGCATGTTATTGGAGAACTTGCTTCCAAAAAAAATAGCACCACCTACCAACCAACGAGCTATTGGATTGGAAGTAAACTTTTCATCTCCCTCGTCTTGCCTGCCTAGCGATACTTCCGTTTCAGTTACCTTTCTACTCTTCGCGCTCAGCCATAGTGTGGCTACCATAATTGCACCCGATACTAATAAGAACCAAACTGGTGTCGCAATCTGCTCATTGAGCACATTCATATTAAAGGCATCGGCCGCCACACCGGAAACGGACCAGGCTTCAAAAGCCGAATATGCGGCCACTGAAACACCAATGAAATTGACCAAGTCATTTCCAGCAAAAGCCATCGCCAATGCAAACGTTCCAATCAAAACAATGATTTTTAGCGGATTGATTTCGGAAAAGCGCATTGCGAAAAACGTGGCTAAAAAGAACGCCACGAAAGAGATCCCCAAAATGAGAAGGGTATTTTGTTGAATCCAGCTTAATTGGCTCATGCTCACCAACGCACTTCCCTCCAGGCCTTTGATGAGCAAAAAGTAAATCATGATCGTAACGGCTACACCCGAAAAAGCGGGGCCAAATATTTTTAAACTCTTCTTCAGCTTGAAGGTGAATAGCAGGCGCGAAAAAAAGTGGATGACGGTGCCTGCCACAAACGCCACTAAGACGGAAAAAAAGATGCCTCCAATAATAGTGAGGGCACTTCGATAGTTAAGAACTGTTTCCAATTCGGCAAAGGGTTTCCCCTGCTCGAGCACATACAAAACGCCTACCGTGAACGAGGCACCCAATAATTCGAAAATGAGCGATACCGTAGTGGAGGTGGGAAGCCCCAATGAATTGTAGATATCTAGTAGAATTACATCCGTTAGCATCACCGCTAAGAAGATGATCATCACTTTGTCGAACGTAAAAAACTCTGGTTGAAAAATGCCGTTGCGGGCGATTTGCATCATGCCATTGGACGAGAGCGTGCCGACCAACACACCTGCACTTGCAATGATGAGGATCATTCGGAATGAGGCGACTTTAGAGCCAACGGCCGAATTGAGGAAATTGACCGCATCGTTACTTACCCCAACAATTAAGTCGACAATTGCAAGCAAGACGAGCAAGCCGATGATGATTTGAAAAGCCAGCATAGTTGAACTCGAGGTAAATTAGCCGATCGCAGATTACCGCAATGTTAAGGTTTTTCAAATCTGACTCTGAAAAGCTCTATTGACCATCACATTAGGCCGGGCTATAAGGTTAGACTTGTGCGAAAACCAGGTCGAGTAAGCCAAAAATCCCCGCCCCTAAAATAATTGTCCACGAGATCCAGTCTTTAAATTCGTTTTTCTTGTGTAGGAGAAAGAGTGCGTGTAAAACTACATGAATGACAAAGAAAACATCTAGCCCAAAAATGAGCCGACCGTTGTCGGGTTGCGCAAGCCCACGGAATAAAAAAAAGAAAAGTGGAATGTGAGCCAGCATAAAAATACGGTATCCCCAAATGTCGTTCAATAATGATAGCCCAGGAAAAATTCTCCATTCCTTACAACGGATTGCATCCATCTCGTGCATGAGTATAAAGGTGAGCCCCAGGTAAAAGAAAAGATGATCATTCATAAGTAATAATTATTCAGGCAAGTTATGCAGAAAGAAATCTCTCACATTGCCGCCCAGGATTTTTTCTGGGAATTTTTCATGTAAGAGATTAAGGTGACATGGTTAATAATTGTCTCTCACAATCTTCAGAAATTTACTCTAGTTTGTTGTTGGTCTTTCAAAGACTAAATTGTTCCTCATAACGTTTCGCGGCTTGGCGTAATGGCGGATTTCCACCACAAATGTTGATACGAAGCACTACTTTTTGTTTAATCACAAAACTGTCATACCAAGCACTGCACCCGCCATTACGCCAAACCGCTGTTAGCGGTTCGGATTTAATTTTTTAACGGAATTCTGTATGGGCCAATAACAGAGTTAAATAACAAATCTCCATTTTCTAAAAGTTGAAGAATTGCATAAGCTCCATTTCCTCTATTCGTTTGTCCAAATTCAATTCTTGTTCTATTTTTTCCAGTGTTCCAATCTAATCCTGTTATTTCCCAACCTCTTTCTTTAGTATATCCATTAACTAACACCATGTTTGAACCACTGGTAACTAATGGAACCATACTTGTCGATACTACATCGTTTCTTGTCCAAACCGATTCAAATTCATTTTTTTCTGTATTCCATTCCACTCTCTCCATTCCTTTTGGACCGGGGTGAAGCGGACCAACTGTCATTACATCAATAATTCTATCCGGATGACCTTCGTCAATTAAATTATTAACTAAGAACGCACCCCAACCATTTACAACAATTGTTTGCTCCGATTGAACCCATTCTCTATCCTCTGGCAAACCAGCTTTTATTGGAATTAAACCTGCAATTCTTCTTGATTTAGCTCCTGCTTTTTGTTGGTGTGTTTCGGGAATTCCATCTCTCCAAAAAGCCACTAAATTCATACGGTTTTGACCATCGGTAATTAAAACCAATTTATCGTCATCTTTATCAAATCCCATTAGTGTTGGTGTGGATCCCGCACCAGTTCCTGCCTTGATAGCTGGTGGCCAATCGCCTCCATTATATGGACTTATCCAAGCTCCATCGGTTTCTTTATCCGAAATTTCAGTTCCTGTCCAAACCAGTTTACGCATCATTCCGTCTCCTCTAGGCGTTTTACTTCCGGTAGCCACGTAAATGCCGTTTTTATCATCTACTGCCATTGAATTGGTACATAATTCGGAGTCATTAAAGGCATAGAATTTCCCGGGTCCTTTTAATTCTTTATCAATCACAGAAATTCCATTTACTGCTCCAATTATAATATGACCATCATAAGTCATATTCATTCCCACCATATTAATTCGTTTTACACCTGGAGCAACTTCGGCAGCAGGAATAAGAGAGGAAACATCAAATCTATATTTTACTTCAAGGCCTTTTTTTGGATCTTTTTTATCAATTAAACCCACTGCAGAAACTACTGTTCCCGCATTAGAATATACATAATCCTCTGAACTTACCAAAGCATAAACGCCTGCTGGTAATACCAATCCAGGATTTGGTCCTAAAATTCCTTTAAGATGTTTAGTAGCAAAATCGAGTGATGTGTATTTTACGTCTGCTATTGATTTTAATTGGTCAATTGTTAATCGCTTTGCGCCAGGAAGGTCAATATCGGTAACTATATTCCAATTAATACCCGATTTATCAATCAAAGCAATACGATCTGTTGATACAGACCACATATAATTAGTATCAGCAGAGGCATAGGTAACATTATTTACCGGACCACCCCAAATTGGTATTAGTTTGTTTAAATCTGCTTTGTATTCGCCATCGTTTATTTTATAGGGAACACAGTTTGTTTGCCCAGAGTTGACATGTGTAACACCATAAATACCTTGTGATAAAAAAGGGTTTTTTGAAGGATAACTACTATGAGTTTCTGTTGGAATTGTTTCAATGGATTTACTTGATTTTTTATCTTCTTTACAGGAGATAAACATGAGCACTTCCAAACTCATGATTGAAATTAGTTTAAGGTGTTTCATTTGTGTTTATTTAATAGTTAAAATTAGTTAGAATAATAAATAATTAATACCTACTTGAAAGGATGCTCCTCCAAATCTATTTCTCGTGCCGAAGTTATTAGTAAATCTTGATAAAACACCAAGTTTACCAGGTTTAAGCCAATAGGAACCATAAATTCCTAAACCATATATTTGGTCTTTATCTAAAACAGCTTTTTCACCTTTATCATCACCAGTTTGCCACGTTCCAAAACCATATAAACCTACTTCGTGTCCCATTGTAAAATTATAGCTTGCGCCATAATCTACAGTTAAATGAGATGCCTCTTTAAAGTCGGTTCCTTCTTGTTTACTGTTTATTTCGTAGGTTAATCCAGAGGTTAAACTTATTTTGTCTTTCGGTTTATACCGTCCCATTACCCTAAAATTGTGAGACCAATACCCTAAGCCTACATTTTCAGTACTGTTCACCTCATATTTTCCTATCGGAACCCATATTCCATAGGAGAAGGTGGTTGAAAGCTTATTTTTCTCCCAAGTAAGCCACACAGGCTGTAGATAAAAATCTCCGAGCCCAAAGGAATTTAAGTTGATTTTTGTACTACCAACTGTAGTTTGACCTGAATAAAAATCTAAAGCAATGTTTGCATTTGGATTGTTTAACATGGGTAGAGCAAGTACTCCCCATTTAGCATTTAGAATTTTGCTTTTACCAAAATAGCTAATCATTGGGATAATAGAATGTGTTTTCACGTTCTGACCTAAATTAACGGAAAAAGGAGGGTTATCATTAATTTGAATGACATCAGTTTTATTTCCTGAATCATTATAATAATTCATTTCTGAAAAAGAATAGTATAATGAAAATACCCAACCTGAAGCAGATGGAATAAAATAATCATTTGTATTGAAACTTCCTCCAATGTAATGTCCTTGCCCACTAATGTTTGATGATATTGCAATTAACAAAACGCACAGACCTAGTTGTAGTGATTTTGATTTCATAAATAAAATATTTAAAAGTTCTTATTGAAACCTATTTGATACAGTATTCCTCTATCATCAATTGTAGATTTTTTAGTGGGGATTTCCATCAATCCAACTAAATTGAAACCTGCACCCAATGATTTACCAACTATAGGGGAGAGAATTAAATCAAAATTTTTGTTTTCAAAATCGATGATTGTTCGGGGTTCAAAAACATAAAACAGTCCAGTTTTTGTAAATTTTGCGATGAAAATACGATTGGTTAAAATTGATAAATCGGGATACAAATCATCTTTGGCAATGGCAAAGGTATATTGTGGTTGAATGGCTAAAAACAAACTTTGATTTATGGTGTAGGAGTAGGTTAATGCTGGTGTCGCAGAAAATAGTTGGCTACCAAAACCTTGTTTTCCCGTTGGCAAATTGAATTCTACTGAGCCTGCTAATGAGTTTTTACCTTTGACATAAAAAGCATTTAATATCGAAAATTTTACATCAGAAAATGATGATTGAAATCCAGTTCCACTAACCCCACTATGAGTAGTCATTATTTCTGGTTTAACAGAAAAACTCCATCGATTTACCCCTAATACAAGACTGAATTTATTACTGATAGAAGAAGCATTATTTGCTTTATCAAAATACAAACCAGAGTAACCAACTCTAGAATTTACTCGTGTAGGATCAACACCCGATTCTGTTCTTAATTTTTCAATAGATAACGAATCAGTTTGCCCACAAACAGTTGTTGATACAAAAAAAAATAAAATAAGCCCATTTTTTAATTTACTCTTCATTTTTACCAAGTTTAATTTTTTTATTTAGAATAAAATATAATAAACCCAAAACAAAAATTAATGATGAAACACCTAATAAAGTATTGCCATTTATATGTTCGAATTCCATTATTAAAATATGTCTAACCACAGCGATAATTGCAATTTCAATAATTACGTTTATGTAATTAATATTATTTTTTTGTTTGTATTCCCTTAATGATTCAATTACCTCAATTAGTATTGTAATTAATAAAACAGCAGCAATTAGACCTTGTACTGTTGAAATAAATAAATTTGCTTTATCAATTTTTGGTTCTAGAAAGTTAATTGTTGCTGGTCCACTCTTCTCCAGTCCTGAGCTAGATGTTAGAGTTGAACAGGATATTGTCATAACAAAACTAGGCAAATTATTCTTCTCATTGTCTCTCGGTTTAGTCGTCCCCGGAATAATAGCCGCCAACATTAGAATGCCCGCAATTCAGTTGCGAGTATTTCGCTTATGGCAACCGATGATCTTACTTCAATTACTGCACCACCCTCTTCACCACCTCCACCATTTGCCCTTTTTCTTTGGCACTCACACTGTGATCGTACATGGCCTCGCAACTTACTCCTGGTAAATAAAACGTGCCACTAAAACTCGCGGTGAGTGACACGCGGAAGGTGCGCTGCCTGCCGGCACCTACACTGAAATAGGTGTAGACCCGATCATCGCGGATGTCCTGGTAGTCGCCACGATCTGTTTTCGCTGTGCCTTCGTCATCGGTGAGGCGCAAGTTGTTAATCTCCCAACCAGATGGGAACACTTGCGCTAGTGCCATGTTTTCATACGTGCCACGCAAGCCCGGATTTTTTACCGTGACAATTGCATAAAACTCGGAGCCCTGCTCCAACTTGGTTACATCAATCGCATTTCCTTTCGAGTCGGTGAACGAAGTATTCACAACTAGACTAGATTGCTGTGCTTCTTCATTGCCACGAGAAGGCGTGCCGGTGTTAATTATTCGAATGAACAAACCCGCATTACTTGAATTAGTTAGACTGACCGAATTTTTTTGCACCCCTTTTATTTCTATTGGTATTTGTGCCAGAGGCAACTCCGAAGAGGCATTAATCGATTTGCCATTGTAGGTATAGGTAAAGGCGAGGCCGCCTCGTTTTTCTGAAGCAACGAACTGACCAATCGATTTTAGGCAGTAAGCTACTGTCTGTGTACTCATCCAATAATTTTGGTTGCTTAATGATTTTGAGATTTCGCGCACTAACTCAAAGGCTTTTGTTTTTTCGTTGAGTCGCACCAGTGTTTCCAGAATGATTGCTTTATCGCGGAGGTCGTTACCATACGAATCAGACATCTCCTGATACGGTTTTACTTTTGTAGTAAGGTTAGCTACCAATGCTTGAGCCGCTTCGGGCTGGCCCGCCTTTGCGTAGGCTGCCGCCAGCATCCACTTGGCTTGCAATGTTGTTTCTTTTAACTCACGCAGACGATTCATGGCGCCTAATTCCGGCACACCGGCCAATGCCAACGTGTAGAGGCGATAAGCTTGAATCAAATCGGTATTGTAGTAACCCGCATTGAGATTGCTTCGCCATTCGGCTGCTTTGTTCTTCTGGTATTTTTTCCAACGCTTCATCATATCATCGGGCACATAGTATCCTTTGTCGATAGCCGATAACAGGAAGTGACCCGCATAGGTGGTTCCCCACTGATCAGAATCTTGATAACCCGGCCAATAGCCGAAGCCACCATCTCGCGCGGTGAATAATTTCAATCGCTCGATTCCTCGTGTGATATTGTTTTTGGTTCTGGATTTTTCCGAATCGGTTAATTCTTTCACCACATCTAAATACAACTGAGGGAAAACAGCTGAAGTCGTTTGTTCGATACATCCGTGCGGATATTCGATCAAGTAGCGCAAGCGGTAGCCCAGGTTGATAGGTGGGATGGATGACACTTCTAATGTGCTGGAGTTAGAACCGGCAACACCAACAGGAATGATGGCGCTATTCCATGACTTGCCTGCCTCTACGTACATCTCGCTTACTTGCGTGACGGGCGTGTTGGGATTTCGAACTTCAATTTCAATTTCGTCTGTTGATTTAATATTACCGGACGTGGCAATCACTGTTACTTTTCCAACACCCGTTTCGGATTTTACATTTAGATCGAAATCAATGGTAAGATCACCGGAGGAAGGAATAACGACAGATCGTGTAGATTCACCAGCCAATGAAACTGCGCCAGCTACTTTTACTTCTACTCTCACATTCTTTAATTTTTTGTCTTGTATAAAAAGGGTAATGGGCAGTTTTACTTTTTCGTCTGGGCCAAGCACTCGTGGCAACGTGGCCAATACCATTAGTGGCTTGCGAACGGGCACTGCTTTTTCTGTATTTCCATAAGCACCTTCATAGCCTGCTACTACCATCACTTTTACCGAGCCGATATATTGTGGCATGGTGAATTTTAACTCGTGACTTCCGCCATCAATAGTAATCGGACCAAAATATTTTACCACTGCCTTGAAACGATTAGCACGCGGATCATCTTCTTTGGCCCGTAGCTCGGCATCGCCACCGACTGCCAGTATTCGCTCAATGCGTGAGCCAAAGGCGCCCATTACGTCATCGAATAAGTCCCAAGTTTTTACACCCAATGCTTCGCGCGCATAGAATTTGTTCCACGGTTCAGGTGTTTTGTATCGGGTGATGTCAAGCAGTCCCTCATCGACCATTGCAAGTGTAAACGTCATCTTGCGTTTTGATTTTTCAAAAATTTTGATTTTTACCTCTTGTCCCGGCTCAATTTCGTTGGCCATTTCAATGACGGGCTCCAAATGTGTTTTCGGGTTTTCGATTCCTATAGGGATGATGCCATATAAGCGAATCGGTAAATCGTTAATGGTTTGAGAGTGCGGTTGCAGTAGCGTGACGTTCACAAAAATATTGGGCGTCATTTCTGCGGTGGCATCGATGGAAAGTTTGTTTTCACCCTTCTTTGTTTCAATCCATCGGGTGGAAAGAATTCTGCTTCCATTTTCGATGGAAACCAGTGCACGACCTTCTCCGCTGCCGGGAATAGAAATATTTATTTTTTCACCTACGTTGTATTTTGTTTTGTCAGCGGCAAAGGTGAGGCGTGTAGCTGCGGTTTTGGTTTCTTCGCGGCTATTGCGACCAAAGTAGCCCGGCTGATCGACATAAATAATTTTGCCCGTGCAATGACCTGAGACTGGATCGCACACTTTGATATAGTACGTGCCCCAGTCGGCATTGGCAATGTTAAAAGACCAACTTGCTTTTCCGCCAACGGTATTGATATTCTCCTTTGCTATCGAGCTTGAGTTGTTGCCCTCTACGTAGTTGGCAATGTTGTCGTAGGTATTGTCCCACCACCAATATCGTTCCAGGCGATATAGGTTGACAGATACTTTGTTTCTGTCAACTGGTTTACCATCGATGTCTAAGAATACCAAATCTATCTTTTGTGGGTTGTCGGTGTACAGCATGCCACTGTATTCTTCTCCTTTGGGCACGCGAAGTCCTGCGTAGGATTCAAACGGATAGAAGGGAAGTGCGAATCGATCAATGCTGAAATTACCACTCTCTTCAAAAACTTTTCCTCTGAAAACGGCTGTCACGAACCCGGGGTAATTGCCCTCAGGAAGAGAAGCACTCATCGAGGCATTGCCTTCAGCATTAGTGAATCCTTCAAAGAAAGTTTGTGTTTCAGAGTTGAAATTGGAAGAGGGCTCTTCAAAAACGAAGTCATCGTATTTTACAAAAGACGTATTGCTTTTGAGTACGGTGACATCAAACTCCGCTTTTAGATTTTTTCCAGGCGCGCCATGCAGCCACTTTACATTTAATTCTCCTTGCACTTGCCGGGAAGTAAGTCGCTCGCTTCCGAGGTTTAAATTTATTTTTAAGCGATTGGGTTTTACTGTCTCGATCTTTACACTTTGATTGAATTCGGTACCACCTACTTTGATACGCGCCATCCAATTGCCCGTTGGTGCATCTGGCGAAGTCATCGTGGCAAAGCGATAGAATCCATTCTCAGAAGTGGATCTGACCAGGCGACTGGTAACCACCCCTTGTGGATTTTGCAATTCAAAGACGACCGGATGCGTAGGCGGAAGTACTTTGTTCTTGTCTTCCAAAATAAAACTGAGGTAGAGCGAATCGCCCGGGCGCCATACACCACGCTCGCCATACAAAAATCCTCTCAGCCCTTTGCTGAGCGCATCACCCGATACATCAAAGCCACTCAGTGACAATGATTCGCCATCGACTAAACGCATATAGCCGCGCTGTACTCCGTTTTTAGCAATTAATGCAAAAGGAGATTCTTTCGAATAGTAAACCGCTTTGCCTTCACTATCTGTTGTGAGTGTGGAGAGAAGTTGTTGTTGAAAATCGTAAACTTCTATGGCTATTCCAGAGAGCGGGGCAGTAGTTTTTAAATCCGTTACAAAAACAGAAGTAGTGCCATCATCTCCTCGTTTAGCGATTAGACCGAGATCTGAAGCGAGTACATTTTTTTGAACCTTGCGAGAAGAAGAGTAATAGGAGGTATTGCAAGGATTGTCGCGCTCGTTCCAGTCGTAGTCGCCATCGTAATAGTCGTAGTCATTTTCATAGTAGTATTCGCGATAACCTGAGTACTCCGTTTCTTCACTATCGTCAATCTCCAATTCTGTTTCTGTTTCACCTTCGCAGAGATAAGCCGAATATTTTTTCTTAAACTTTAAAGAGATTTGGTAAATGGCTCCGGGCTCGGTGTTGAGTAGTTTTGCCAAATCCAATGTAAAGCGATTCCATTTTCCTAAATCAGTGATGCCGGTGTTGTCTAGCTGAATCGTTTTCTTTAATACATTTTTACCCACGCGGTGCAACTCACTCGATCCATTGATCCGATTGTTTTGTAAAAACTGAAGAATGTTGCTTTCGTATATTTTGTTGATGCTGACGTCTACTGCTTTTAGATTGACCGCTTCGAAAGGCAGAATCAGACCATCGGTACTGGGAAGGATCGAGCCTTTGCCCAAGAATCGCACTTCGGGTTTCAATTGTTCAAACAGCACTTCTGTAGTGGCAGCTTGCTTCATTTTATAATCATTGATATTTCGAATGCCTGCTTCCAGATAAATTGTTTTCGTTCCTGCCTGCCGAATGGGAGGGTAGACCCAGATTTCGTTATCGTGAATATCAAAGTCGAGGGTGAGATTACGATCTTCACCGATAGTAATTAAGCCGAGTAGTTGTTGCTTCTCTTTGATAGGATCAGAAAATTGTAAGACCACATATTGGTTAGGATTTTGAATTACTTTCGTGGTCGTCAATTTAAAATCGCTGAGCGAAGGCACTTCTACTTTTTCTTCTTCGGTGCGATCCACACCAATGGCTTTTCCGTTTGCCGACAACATCACCGAGCTTGCTTCTTCTTTGCGGGCAACATCTTCAATAATAAAGGTGTGTTGTTTTCCTTCGCCACCGTGTTGCCAATTGATTTTTAGATTTTTTCCCTCTTGTTGGGCCGACACGATCTTCTCTACTGCCTCGGTCTCTGCGTAATCAGCTGTTAGTAATGTTCCCTCAATCTTTTGTTTCTTAAGTTCTGTTTTTACGTAAGGCTTAACGTTGTCGATAGTCAACTCAAAGTGCTGAGGCATGATTTGAAAGGAGTAATCAAATGAAGCCAACTCCTTGGGCACTTCAAAAAGTTTTGAGAGTTTGAACGCTACCGTATAAACTTGCCCGGACGTCATTCTGGTTTCAGGTTTGAATTCCAGTGTTCTGCGATCAAGCCATGTTGTCTTTCCTTTTAGCGATGGGCTAAATTCAAAAAGCTTCACCGAAGTTTCTTGCCCGACAGAAGTAGAGTCAACAGCTTCTTTAGAAAGGATGATTCGGATCGATGAGCCCGAGCCGATTACACCGGTCGTGTAGGTAGAAATAAATTCGGCAAAAGCTGGGTTAATCTGTACCCTTGCTGGTTGGTTGGTTGTTTTCTTGCATTGAACAAGGAGGATGGTGGTAAGTAATATCAAGAGAGTACGCAACTGTTTCATGGGTAATTGAGTTTACCCAAATGTCGCGAAAGGATTAGTGATCACAAAAACCAAAAAATGAAGATTGAGTTCAATAAAAAGCCTCGAGGATAATCCCCGAGGCTTTGTTTGAATTACGAGCAATCGTTATTGTTCCACCTTTCTTGTCCCATTCATGGGGAACGATCCAAATTGCCCAACAGACATTGTGCCAGCAAATTGATCATTGGTGATAATGCCTTTGACAGCTATTACCGCAGTGTTTCCTCCAAAGTTGACTTCGTAAGTAAAGCTTAACTCATTGTTTTTAAATACGACACCTTTCAAAGGATTTTCACGTGGCGATCGGTTGCTAGCAATTGTGCCTGAGTAAATACTTCCCTCTTTCTTAATTTTCAACGTACCCACTCCGCCTTGTGGTGATTCGATGATGTAATTCCAAGTGCCTGCCGCCTCGTATGTAATTGTGTCAGCTTTGGCTGGTGTTGATTGTGCAGGTTTTGCAGTCGAAGGAATCGTTACAGGAGGGCCACCTTGTGGGCGTCCGCCACCGCCACCTGCTCCTGCAGGTGCGCCACCGCCACCTTGGCCACCATCTCCACCACCGCCTTCGTCTTTCATGTCATCATTGTTGATGGATTTCTTCCGTCTGCGCGGTGCCTCCATACTCATTTTACCAATGCGATAACTGAATGTTACTTTGAAATTGAGGTTTGTAATTTCGTTAACAATGTTCTGACTAAGTAGCGGAGAATTTTGTTCGTTGCGAATGGTGATCGATGGGTAGAAGAAGTTCTCGGCACCAAAACCAATACTTCCTTTTTTATTCGGCAGATCTTTTCGCAGGCTGAGGCTGTACACACCAAATCCTCCCTGGGTTCCCTGCAATTGTACCTGACGTCCACGATAGAAAGTGAAAAACTGAAGTCCCCATCCCTTGGCTAAGTTATAGCTTCCAAATAACCGCGCGTTGTACACCCAGCCTGAGTTACTTGCATTATACCTTCGATCGGTCACGTTGTTGTTCAATACGGCATAGTATGTATCAACACCACCATTCAGGGAAAGCTTGCCCGCACTCACGTTTGCAAAGACGCTGGCGCCATAGGCATCTTCATTTCCAATATTTTGATAGGAGGTTTGAACGCCACCAGGCAAACCCGGAATAGTGTCGCGCACAGGTTGGATAGAGCCAAACGTATTTCTCGTGAAACTCGAAATGCTGATGGAGCTTCCTTTTACGAATGTATTGTACGACAATTCATAGTTGTTCGTAAACTCAGGTTGCAAATTGGGATTTCCCAACGTGATGTTCAATAGATTGCTTCCCTGTATATTGGGGTTTAGAAATTGAATAGAAGGTCGTTGAATTCTGCGGTTGTAACCCAGCTTCACTGCGCTTCCATTTTTAAAGCGCTTTGATGCATTTATGCTGGGCACAAAAATACCGTAGTCAGGAATCTCCAATTTTTCACTATTGCGCTTAAATGCATCGATGGTGGTGTACTCATAGCGGCCGCCTGCCTTCAAGCTAAGTGTTTTTGCAAGTTGGGTTGTGAAAGATGTATAGCCGCCCGTTACATTTTGATTGTAAAAAAGTGCATTGGATAAATTCACATCAGTTGTTGGAGGATCATAAATTCCATCTGCATCAGCAAACCGTGTGACGAAATCGCTATTTACACGTCTTATAATTTGTTTGGCTCCCATTTCTAAAATAGATCCTTTGCCAACGGGTGTCTGATAGTCAAGCTGTATTGTCATTTCTTCGTTCTTGCTCTTGTTATCATTTTTTCTGAATACTCTACTAGGAGGCACTACAACGTTTAATTGTTGATCAACAAAATCGTTGGTACGGTTATTTACGCTGTACAACCCTAGTAAACTCAATTCTCGCTGAGGTTTGTCAAATGTTTTAGTATAGGTTAAGCTGAAATCAGAAGTCCCCGATTTGTCATCAGTATTCACGTTGCTCAGCGAAACATCAGTTCCATTGCGGTTCGTGCGTAAGCCATCTTGCCAGTTGTAATTGTTGCGCAAGCCATATCGTAAGGATGCCGCCAACGAGTTTTTCTTGTCGATATCATAATCCCAACCCAATGTGTATTGACCAAAAATATTTGCAACTCTCGTATTTGCCGATTGAATGTTTGTAGAAAGCAGTTGTCCGCGAGTTTGCAAAGAATCGTTAAATTCATAGGTTGATTGATTATTCGTAAAACTACCGGGTTGGTTGTAGTTTGAACGACCAAAACCGCCTAGTGAAAAACCCATCTTACCTGTACGGTAGTTTCCGTTTAAGCCTAAGTTAGAACCTCGCAAACCAGCGCTTGCATCTACGTTTAAGGTGAGGCCTTGCAGCGTGTTTTTCTTGGTGATGATGTTGATGATACCGGACGTTCCCTCGGCATCATACTTCGAAGAAGGCGATGTAATTACTTCTACTGTTTTTATTTGGTCGGCAGGTATCTGCTTCAATGCATCGGCCACGCTGCTTGCCGTAATGGTAGAAGGCTTGTTGTTAATCAACACCAAAATGTTCTGGCTGCCGCGCATCGACACGTTTCCGTCTAGGTCCACCGAGAGCATAGGCACTCGCTTGAGCACGTCTGTGGCATCGCCTCCGCGGGTTGTGGCATCGTTTTCGGCATTGTAAATCGTGCGATCCACCTTTTCCTCAATCAGGTTTTTTTGACCTTGAACGACTACTTCGTTTAGCACTTTGTCGCTGGGGCTAAGTGTTACAAAACCCAATTCGATGTCTCCTTTCTTCTCAGCAATCTTGATAGGTAATCTTTTTGTTCTGTATCCGATAAACGAAATGTCAACGAAATAACTTCCGTTCGGAATTTTTACAATAGAAAATTTGCCTTTTTCATCGGCTACCGAACCATTTATTGGCTTGTTTGTCTTTGGGTCTATCAACGCAATGTTAGCAAACTCAACGGGTTGAGTGTTTGTAGAATCTCGCACAATGCCTGTGATTTTTCCATTGCCTTTGGGGGCTTCCGGAGCTTGTGAAAAAGCTAAATGACTGGCCATTAACAATAATAGGGCATAGAAAGTATTCTTCATTTGTTGGGTTTGATTCAATGATTGAGTGATTATTTTAAAAACGTTTCCTTAACCAAGAAATAAGGTATTTTGTTATGAATTGCCGCTGTAATCACAAAGGTACACGCACAGCAGTGGAGTTGGTTATAGAAATTACATGAGTGGAGTCTAAATTCATCGCATCATTTATGTTTTTTATGATGCCTATCATGATCGCTTCTGCTCTTTGCAAACGATTCTAGATGGCCGAATTGCTCTTTATTTAAGATTGGTTTGATCTTTACCATCATTGAATCCAGCAATACTTTTACTTCACGATCTGTTTTATGCTGAAGGGAATCGATGCCAATAGTAGTACTCTCAATGATTTCTTTCATTTTTTCTTTTTGAGTTTCATCCGCTTGCGTGATGCTATAGATTTTTTGCGCAAATCCTAGGCGACCTTTGTCTTCTCTGCCAGTTCCGTTTCGCGAACCGCGATAGTGTTGGCGGGCGAACATTCCAGTGGCTAGCATGCCAATTAAAATTCCGATGATCAACGTTGCACTGATCACTAAAATGGCTTTTTTTCTTTCGTATGTCATGGCTTTATTTAATTAAATCTTGATATAAGTCTATCTGTAAAATATCTGTCACCGTATCTGTTGCTAAATTTTTTTCTAAGCCTAATATGGACGACACCGACCAGGTTTCTGATAGAATGATATTCGTTACCAACAGGGCAACCACGACTCCGATGGCAGCTAGTTGATATTTTTTAAAAAATGAAAACAGTTGGTACTCGACTTGATCTTGCATCACTCTGATGTGATAGATCACCCGCTCTGCAAAAAAAGGCCCAAAAGTTTGACCTTTTCCTTCTGATAATATCTCCTGGATTCGATTGTTATAGTTTTCTTCGGTGGTCATGGTGTTACGGTTTCAGATGTTTTTCTATACCAATTCTCAATTTTAGTTGCGCCCTTGAGAGCCGCGATAGTACGGTGCCCAATGGTATTTGTAAGAGTTCGGCCGTTTCTTCAGTGGAGTATCCTTCGATCAGGCGCAAGGTGGCCACTACTTTAAAATCGGGATCTAATCGATTGAACTCATACTCTAGCATTTCTTTTAAATCTTTTTTTTCCTCCTGAGATGGCACGTGTATTCCTTCTTCCTCTATGGCGAAAAAAGTGAACCTTTTCTTTCTTTTCTTAATTTCGTTGAGGGATAAATTAATTGCAATCCGAATCAGGTAGGTGCTTACGGATGACTCCCCCCGAAACTTTTTCAACGATTCGAAAAAACGTATAAACACCTCTTGGCCTACATCTGTTGCTTCCTCCGCTGCGCCCAACATGGACTTAACCACTCCGGCTACCTTGCCTTCATGTCTATCGACCAATAGTTTAAAAGCGACCAGATCACCGTTGACTGACTTTCTAACTAATGAATCATCGCTTTCTGGGGTCATTGAGCAATCAACTTTTGTGGATTAGACAGCGGTGAAATCGGTTTTATTCCACAAACCTCAAAGATAGTTTTAAATGGCTTTTACCTTGTTGAATCGAGGTTTTTTGGAGTAGCAGGCCACACTCGGGAGATATTTTTTTATACCTTTGCCGAAAGTATTTTGGTTTCGTAGTTCAACGGATAGAATAGAAGTTTCCTAAACTTTTGATCCCAGTTCGATTCTGGGCGAGACTACTTATAAACGATGCGAAGGAGCGTTGGTCGGAGGCCAACAAAGAGGGGGTTCGACTCCAGTGTTTGCTACGGTTTTTTTGATTTCCATTGTAAGCTTCGATTGCTTTTTTGATTTTTTGACTAAAGATCTGCAAGGTATGTAACTGCCTTCCCCCACAATTGTTCTTTTGATTTGCGAGAGAAAAATCCAAGATGTCCAACTTTTTGCAAGTGGTGGTCACGGAGGATTATCTTTTCAGTAGTTGTCTTGGCGCTAGTGTAAAACCCGCGCAAGCTGGCCACTGTTTTATCAGTAACAATTGTGTCGTCTTCAGGATAGAGAAAGTGCACGTGTATTTTCACTTCGCTATAAAACTGCTTTTGAATGACAGTACCAAAGTACTTTCCAAAGTATGTAGAATTTAAGCACCAACTTCGCCATTCCGCAGCCACACCTTTGGGTAAATCTTCACCTAAACCAAACCAACTGGCCGGCAAGTAGCCAACAGTGTTAAGCATGAGTGGTGTTAGGCCGTACCAAACCAAAAGAGTAAAATATTTGTAAGGTGAGGCAATCCATTTCCAATAGCCCGTTGAACTTGATATTAATAGTGCTTTTGAGAATTTGTGGTGATTGTCCATCATACCCAGTTGCTGACCACCTGCGCTATGCCCCACTAAAAATTTGGGCAAAGAGGGATACCGATCATCTAACCAATCCAAGACGGCCGCCATATCTTTTTGTCCCCACTCATGATTCTTTGCTTTGAACCCACGTAGCGATTTAGGCTTCGATCCGCCAATACCTCGATAGTCAAAGAGCAACACATGATAGCCTTGTTCTTGTAGGTACGTGGCGAAGTTGAGATAAAATTCTTTTTTGATTCCAGTGCCACCGGCCATTAGCACAACACCTTTAGCTGTTAATTTAGATTCCAGTAAAATGGAATCCAGTAGAAGCCCATCACGAGATGCTATTTGGATTTTTGTTTCGCTCATTTGACAACTGGCGGTTCGAACTACAAAGCTTTTCTTCGCTAATCCCTCTACAAAAACGGATACCTATAATCTGTAGGTGTCACAAATGTTTCTTTGATAGTGCGCATCGATACCCAGCGCAATAGATTCACTTTTGCTCCCGCTTTGTCATTCGTGCCGCTGCCTCTGGCGCCACCAAAAGGTTGTTGACCCACAACAGCACCGGTTGGTTTATCATTGATATAAAAATTGCCGGCTGAGTTGCTGAGTTTTTTGGTGGCCATCTCTACGGCAAAGCGATCGCGTGCCATTATCGAGCCGGTCAACGCATACGGAGAAGTTTGATCAACCAACACTAGTGTTTGTTCAAAATTTTCGGAATGGTAAACATAAATGGTAATCACTGGCCCAAAAATCTCTTCACACATGGTAAGTGACGATGCGTCTTTTGTTAGCACAACTGTAGGTTCAATGAAATAGCCTTTACTCTTGTCGTACTTGCCACCGGCAATGATTTCGTTCATTGGGTTCTGGCGCGCTTTTTCAATGTAGCCCGTAATAGAGTTGAATGCTTTCTCGTCAATGACCGCATTGATGAAGTTACCAAAATCTTCCGTTGGCCCCATCGTCATGCTCTTTAAATCTTCGAGCAAATATTTTTTCACATCGTCCCACAGGTTGGAAGGAATATAGCAACGGGAAGCGGCTGAACACTTTTGCCCCTGGTATTCAAACGCACCACGGGCAATGGCCGTGGCCACTTGCTTCGCATCAGCACTCTTGTGCACCATGATAAAATCTTTTCCACCCGTTTCGCCTACAATGCGTGGATAGGATTTGTATTGATGAATATTTTGCCCAATCGTCTTCCAGATATTTTGAAACACGCCTGTACTACCTGTAAAATGGATTCCGCCAAAATCTTTATTTTTAAAAATGACATCGCCAGCATCGGGGCCAGTCACGTAAACCAAATTGATCACGCCATCCGGCAAGCCGGCCTCTTTCAATACCTGCATGATCACGTTTGCTGCGTAGATCTGAGTGTTGGCTGGTTTCCATACCACCGTATTGCCCATCAGTGCAGCACTGGTAGGTAAATTGCCTGCAATAGCCGTGAAGTTAAAAGGGGTCAAAGCAAAAACAAATCCTTCGAGCGGTCTGTATTCCAATCGATTCCACACACCGGGCGATGATTGTGGTTGATCATTGTAAATCTCGCCCATGAAGTGGACGTTGAAGCGTAGGAAATCGATCAATTCACATGCAGCATCAATCTCTGCCTGATAAGCATTCTTTGATTGCCCCAACATAGTTGCTGCATTGATCTTGTAGCGATAAGGTCCTGCCAATAAATCTGCGGCTTTCAAAAATATGCTCGCGCGGTTCTCCCAACTCAATCCCGCCCACAATTCTTTGGCGGCCATAGCTGCGTTGATGGCTTGCTCCACATGACTTTTGTCGCCTTCGTGGAAATGGCCGAGTATATGCTTATGATCGTGCGGAGCTGTTAGTGGCTTTTTATTTTCGGTACGTACTTCCTCAGCGCCAATATACATCGGAACGTCTATCACTTGGGCTCGTGCGTCTTCGAGTGCCTTTTTCAAGGCTGCTCGTTCCTTGCTGCCTGGTGCATATGACAATACGGGTTCGTTTTTTGGTGCGGGGATGTGAAAAAATCCAGTAGACATATTGAGTTGAGATTTGAGATGTTAAGAGTTGAAATTAAAAAGCAAAGTTACTAAATAAGCTAACGATTATAGAATGTGCGTCAGTTCAATAAGGCTCTCGATTTCGTGCGTTAATTGTTCTCCATGGGCAATTTTTTCAGGATTGAAATAAATCGTGTCGATGAAAGCATTTTTGGCTCCGCCCATGTCGGTGGCCAAATTATCGCCAATCATCACTACTTCGCTTGCCAGCAAGTTGTTTGTGGTCAGCGCATAGTCGAAGATTTCCTTGGAAGGTTTTTTATGGCCTGCCTTTTCAGAGGTGACGACACTTTGAAAATATTTTTCGATACCCGCGGAGGCCATTTTTGTGCCCTGTATTTCGCTAAACCCGTTCGTGATAATGTGCATTGGATAAATAGGGTGCAGGTGATCCAACACTTCCTTCGCGTGGGGCAACAAGTTGCCCTTCTTCGGGGACAGGCTAACATAATCAGTCGAGAATTGAAGGCTTAAGTCATATGCCTCCACGTCAAACTCCTGAAAAATGCGATGAAATCGCTGCAGGCGAATCACCTCCTGTTGTATCTTGCCGGTATCGTAGAGGTGCCACAAGCCCGTATTGATTTTTTTAAAGGCCACAAGAAACGCAGTTTTCTCAATCCCTTTTCGTTCGAGTTGATAGGCCGTGTGCAATTCGAGTAATGTCTCACGTGAGTTGGTTTCAAAGTCCCAAAGAGTGTGATCCAGATCGAAGAAAATGCTTTTGTATTTTTTCATTAGAAATAAGACGTGAGATGTAAGACGTGAGACATGAGACCTTGAGAAGCGACCTAGGAACTCTGTGCTTCAAAAAGTAAGAGGTTTGATGTTTAACTTATTAAGGGAGAGTTCGCGATTGCTGTACATGGTCTTGAAAACAGACTGGTCTTGTTGCATTACGGGGTCGCGGCTCACGAATTGTAGAATTTGTTTAACGAGATCAAAAACTTCGTCTTTGATTTGATAAAAAGCCCATTGATTTATTTTTCGGGAGGTGAGGATGCCGGAATTTTTCAAGTAAAGCAAGTGGCGCGAGGTTTTTGTTTGAGTGAACTCCAGAATTCGCTCGAGATCGGTAATGCACATTTCACCATTGGTCAAAATAAGATTAAGAATACGCAGTCTTGATGTGTCGGAGCTTGCCAGAAAAATTTGAGCACCTAATTCAATGTTAAACTGTTTTAACCTCATTGGATGCAAAAATACAGACAATATGTTTGCGGGTAATAAAACTTTTAGTTGGTGCTTAGACTCATTGAGTTGCGGCCGATTTTATCGAGACACAACGAGATATGTTGCGTAATAAGAAGCTATAAAAAGGTGTACACAATAACATTTGAAATGCTACCTTTACGCAGTTATATGAGGGGTTTAATCACTTTTTTAATCGTGTCAGCGGTGCTTTTGTCTAGCAGTTCCGCTTTTTCACAAACCAAACGTAGGATCATACAGCTTTCAGGATTCGTAACCGACTCGTCATCAGCTGTTTTGCCGGGAGTGCACGTGTATGTGCCAAAAGCCGGAAGGGGTACGCCAACTACATCTGCTGGTTTTTTTACGTTGCCAGTTTTAGTGGGAGATAGCATTGTTTTTAGTGCCGTAGGATACAAACGGGCACATTATATCGTGCCAGACCAACCAAAGGATTCCTGGTCAATTTTTGTGGAACTAGCCACCGATATGACGTTTTTGAAAGGTGTAGTAATTACCGATCTTCCGACCGAAGAGTTATTTAAAGAAGCTGTTCTGGCCATGAATATTCCAATGGAGAATGGCCTTGATGCGCGCGCACTCAATTCAGAAATGATTGCCCTTATGGCTCGGACTACCCCAATGGATGGCATGGGCAACTACCGAAATTATATTGACCAATGGGCAAGTTCACCGGGCAATCAATTTAGGCCTCAGTTTAATCCGTTCCTGGATCCATTGAAGTGGGCTAGGTTTATACGAGATCTGAAGAAAAAGAAGAATAAATAGCCACGGATATATCTCCTTTTTTTAAGTTGAATTTTACTATTATTGCGACTCTTTTTGTGAGTGTTTCCAATTTGAGACATTATTTTCGAGGTGTAGCGCAGCCCGGTTAGCGCATCACGTTAGGGACGTGGAGGCCGGAGGTTCGAATCCTCTCACCTCGACAAAAAGAGTAGGCAGCCGATAGGTTGCCTTTTCTTTTTTTTCAAGATACATAGGCACAATAAACAGATGCGATTCAGTCTGATTTTCCTATTACTCTTTTTGTCTAGTCAAAGTGTTGCTCAAACAACCCTCCGGCAGGCACAAAGCCGTATGGAAAAGGGTAAGTGGACGGAAGCAAAAGAGTTATTGAAAAAGGCCGCCAAGAAAGAGGGCGTCAGCATTGAGCTGAGCTTTGTATGGGCCCAATGGTTTTTTAGTAAAACCAATCCAGGCTATCAGGTAGACTCCGCGTATCGTTATTGTCAGCAGGCCATTCACCAGCTACAACAATTCAAAGGAAGTACAGAGGATCGTGTTTTACGACTCGGGCTCGATAGTACACAGTTTTTTTTGTATCAAGAGAAAATAGACAGTACTGCGTTTGCTGACACAAAGGAAGTGAATACAGAAAATGCTTACGAATCATTCATTCAGCGATTTCCAGCTTCCAGACAACGTTCTTCTGCTGTTGAGTTAAAGGATGAAGTCAGCTTTTTAGAAGCGCTTAAAATAAACACTTACGAAAGCTTTGAACAATATGCCAGGCTACATCCTACATCACATCGTGTTAACGAGGCCAAAGTGAAATACGAAAAGCTATTGTTCGATTCAAAAACAAAAGACCGGAAATTTAGAAGCTTTGTTGCTTTCGCTAGCGATTTTCCAAACAGCCCTTACCGAGAGCTGGCAGATCGGCAAATTTTTGAAATCGCAACAGCCCGGGGCGATACATCTGCTTTCCTCCAATTCCTTCGTGACTTTCCAACCAACAAGCGGAAAACAACTGCAGTTGATTGGCTGTTCCATTTTTATGCTGATTACGAACGGAGTGTTCCAAAGTCACTCTTAAATGACTCACTCCGAAAAGTGATTCAATTAAGCGAAAGTTATTGGGTGCCGGTTCTCGACAATGGCAAGTTTGGGTTTATCAATTCATCGGGAGAAATTGCACTAACGCCCCGGTTTGAAACCATTGAAGAGCGCTATTTGTGCGGAAGTATTTTTGATGACGTTTTATTAACCAACGAAGGATTGATCAGTCGCGATGGGAGGCGGATTTTTCCGCGCAGTTCCATTCAACAATCATTGGGCTATGGGTTTTACAAAATTGGTGATAGTACCTGTGTTAAAGTGATTCATAAATCAGGCCGGGGTGTGATCAAAGAATGTTTGCAGGAAGTCAAAATGTTGGGTAGTCGCTTTATGGCAATAAAGCAAAAGGGGCGGTGGAAGTTGGTAACACTAACGGGCCGGCCCTTGTTAGGAGAGAGTTCGTGGGACGGTATCGATTTGGTGGAGGGCGTATTCGTTCTTTCTCGTTTAGGCAAAAAAAATGTCATGAGCCTCCCTGCGATTGCGTCAACAGCCGATGGTAATCTTGTTTCTGAAGAATTGGTGTTTGACGATGTGAGTAGGGTAGGTGTTGATCGTCTGCTCGTTCGAAATGGTTCACTTGAAGGATTAATCAATTCGAAATTGGAGTTTGTTGTGCCCCTTGAGCGACAGACACTTAGTGTAAAACCTTTTGGGTTGATTAGAAAAGTAGACGATCAATACTCGGTAGCGGATCTAGCCAAAGAACTGGAAGGTAAATGGTGGGACAAAATTAGTCTCTCTAAACAATGGCTGTTACTAAAAAGAGGAACCTTGCAGCAGTTATTTGATTTGAACACAAAAAGAATCATCGGCAGTTCAGACAGCTGTTGGTTTTCCGGAGGATTGGCCTTCGCCAAGCATAAGGATTCGGTCAGGGTGTACTTTAACTCGTATCGGGCACTTACTTTTTCAAAAGAGAATCGACTTCATTTCATTAAATCGCGAGATTCGGTGCGTTACTTCTATACCGAAGGGAAGCTTAAAAGAACGGTTTACGATATCCTTAGTGGACAGCGCCTCTTCACGCATGAGTTCGAGAACATCGAGTCGTTCGGTGAACAACTATTTTTAATTTCCTGGAAAGGAAAAAAAGGCCTGATTTCTAAAACTGGAAAATTGGCACTGTCTCTAGAGTATGAAGCAATCGTGCAGCTGAAAGATGACTATTGGTCTGTTTATAAAGACAAGAAATTTGGTTTGTTTGATTGGAAACGAAAGAGACTTTTGAAACCTATATACAGCAGAAACATCGGTATGTTGAATAACGATGTCTTGATTGTCTATAAAGACGAGCACTTTGGATTAACGAGTTGGAATGGCAAAGCACTCACCGCATTTGAGTTTGACGAAATACAGCCTTGGATGGGCGACTTAGTTTGGTATAAGCAGAATGGGGAGTGGAGTTTGAAGAATGTTCGATCCGGCAGGGTAGAAGTAGACCACATAAAGGAGTTCGAGGTTGTTTCAAACGCACCTACGGAAAAGAGTATGCTTATAAGGCGGGAAAACCTTTATGGGATCATTAGTACTAAAAAAGGTATCGTCATCCCCACCTCGTTTAACAGTATCAATAATGTAGGAACAGATGAACACCCACTCTATTTTACAGTGAAGGAGCTGAAGGAAGCGCAAATATATGTGGTGATTTATTACGACCAGTCGGGCAAGCGAATACGCAAGCAGGTGTATGAAGAAACCGAATTTGAAAAAATTGTATGTGAAGATTAACAAGCAATATTTTGATAACACTGACCTGCAAACTTTTATGAAGTTTTGGATTAACTTGGCGCAGTTCGAGAGTTGAATTGACCGATTGATATTTCGTCAAATGGAATTAAACAGTATGAAAAAAATTCTTTTGTTAATTTTTATTAGTCGCTCGCTATTAAGCTATTCGCAAGAGACAAAGCCCAAGTTAGTTGTTGGGATTGTGGTGGATCAAATGCGCCAGGAATATTTGTATCGTTTTGAAAGCAAGTTTGGCGAAGGTGGTTTTAAGCGTTTGGTGGGAAAGGGATTTATGCTTACCAACGCACACTACAATTATGTTCCTACCTATACCGGCCCTGGTCATGCGTCTGTTTATTCCGGAGCAACACCTTCCGTTCATGGCATTATTGGAAATGATTGGTGGGATAAGGGAATAAAGAAATCTGTGAATTGTGTAGAAGATGATCGACACAAACCTGTGGGCAACCCGGAAGGAAATGGCGATGTGTCACCATGGCGAATGTTATCATCGACTATTACGGATGAGTTGAAAATAGGCACTCAGAAGAAATCCAAAGTTATTGGTATCTCAGTAAAAGATAGAGGAGCGGTATTGCCTGCTGGCCATTTGGCTGATGGTGCGTATTGGTATGATGGCAAATCAGGCAAGTTTATTACTAGTTCATATTATAAGAATACATTGCCGCAATGGGTCGAAACATTTAACGGATTGAAGTTGGCTGATTCCTATCTCAATCAGATTTGGAATACCGTATTGCCGATCACGCAGTATATTGAAAGTAGCCAAGATGAATCACCTTATGAAAGAAAATTGCAAGGCAAGGAAAAACCGGTTTTCCCTTACAACCTAAAGGAGCTAAGAAAAACAAATGGCGATTTCGACTTGTTGGCGGCTACTCCTTTTGGCGATGATTTACTGACCGAGTTTGCCAAAGCAAGTATATTGGGTGAGCAAATGGGCAAAGATGCTGATACCGATTTTTTAGCCATCTCTTTTTCTTGTCCCGACATTGTGGGGCATGCCATGGGCCCCAACTCGATCGAGGTAGAGGACACTTACATAAGACTGGATAAAAACATAGAAGACTTGTTGAAAACCCTTGATAAAGAAGTGGGTGAAAATAATTATGTGGTTTTCCTCACGGCAGATCATGCAGTGGCTGAGGTGCCGCAGTACCTGAAGGACAATCGGATTCCTGCTGGTAATTTCGCGGTGTCATCGCTGGAAGTTAATCTGAATGATTTTTTACAAAAATATTTTCCCGGAAAGAAGATCATTGAAAAGATAAGCAATGATCAAATTTTTCTAAATCAGGATTTGTTTGCTGGCGACCCAAAAAGCGCTGGCATTGATTTGCTGATTGCCACCGAACTTATCACTAACTATCTTCAATCGGTTGAAGGTGTAGCCCAAGTTTTTTCAAAAGCAGTTCTGAAGCAAGGAGCCTACAATGAAACCGGAATCAAAGGGATGATGGTGCGTGGATTCAATTTCAAACGAAGTGGTGATATTGCTTATCAACTGGAGCCCCATTGGATTAGCGGTGGAGGAGCACAGGGTACTACACACGGTTCTGCTTACAGCTACGACACGCACGTGCCCATTTTATTTTATGGCAAGGGAATTAAGCAAGGTGCTTCGTCTTCTTATCACGCAATTACTGATATCGCACCTACTTTATCAGTGCTGCTAAAGATCAAATTTCCAAGTGGTTGTACTGGACAGCCTATTAGTGAAATACTGGATTAAGGAATTCAAAAATTGACGAGCGAAAGTTCTTGAAACTTGAATCTCTAACTTCCAAACACTCCGAACATATTTAGAATAACGAGCCCAATGATAATTGGACAAATGAACCGCACCATAAAAAGCCAAATTTTATAGGGGGCTATTCCAAGAATACTTCCTGTCTTAAAAGAAGGCATACCTTGTTCTATTTCATCTACCAATAGTTCGGTTTTTATGAACCATCCGGTGAATAGGCACGTAGACATCACTACCACCATCATTAACAGACTTCCGAATAAATAATCGAAGATGTCCATAAAACTGGTCTTGATTACTCCAAGAAAATTCACTTGCATGATGGATAGACTCTCAACTGCACCTGTCGAAAGAGCTGAGGGAATTCCAAAAATAAATGCAGCGATAGAGACGGTCCAGGCGGCTTTTTTTCGACTCCATTTTTTCTGATCCATGTAATAAGCAGAGGGAGCTTCCAACATTGAAATGGTGGATGTAATGGCCGCAAAGAAAAGCAACAGAAAAAACAATGCCCCGGCAATATTACCAAGTGGCATCTGTTGGAATACATTTGACAAAACAGTAAACACAAGCGTTGGACCCTCTGCAGGTGATTACTGTTAAGCAAAAACGGCAGGGAAAACCATAAAGCCAGCCAACAATGCTACGGAAGTATCCATCGCTCCTACCCACAGACTGGAGGTCACAATGTTTTGTGTTTTGGGCAGATAAGATCCATACGTAATCATCATCCCCCAACCCACACCTAACGAAAAGAATGCTTGCGTTAACGCAGCCAGTACAATGTGTCCGTTGATTTTCGAGAAGTCAGGCACGAGGTAATATTCAATTCCTTTGCCCGCCCCTGGCAACGTTACACTTCGAATGATCACAACGATCAACAAAACGAAAAGCAGGGGCATCATTATTTTTGTCGCTTTCTCAATACCACCAGACACCCCACCCAACACAATAAACGCAGTCATTAGAATAACGGCTGCACCTAGTGGCACCACGATGGCAGGGTTGGCAATGAATTCTGAGAAAGTTGTTTTTATTGAAAAAAGCGATGTGAAAATATAACCGACTGTCCAACCTGCGATAGTACTGTAATAGCTTAGCACTACGAACGTAACGATTAGGGGAAGCACTCCAACAAGAAGTACCCAAACCTTATTACCACTTAATTTTTGAACTGCCCCAACCGGATTTTTGCCGGTGAACCTGCCAAGCGCTATTTCATTGATCAGCATAGGTGCCCCCACCAACACCACGCAGAATATATAAATCAAAACAAATGCTGCTCCTCCGTGCTCTCCTGTCAGGTAGGGGAATCTCCAAATATTGCCGAGCCCCACAGCCGAGCCGGCTGCAGCCATGATGAAACCAAACTTAGAACCCCACTGTCCGCGATTTTCTGTCATACTAATTGATTAAAGTGCGTGAAGATTAGAAGAATTGGGGGAAGTAGCAAACACAATTCCATGGTCAATGATCTAGGTCGATAGTCCATATACCAAGGACTATATCGTTATAGTCGACTGAGCTGGGCATTTAAGACTTCCAGACCGTCTATGAAACGATGTGGCTGATAGCCCAATTCTCTTTTTGCCTTGTCAATGATGAAACCAGTTTTAGGTGGCCGGGCTGCAGGTTGTTTGAATTGGGTTGAATCAGTTTGTTTAATCAATGACTTATCCAATCCAAAAAAATCGGCCGTTTTAATGGCGATATCATAAGGCGTCATCATGTTATCACCGGAGATGTTATAAATACCTTTCACTTTCTTGGTAGCAGCCAGATAGCAACCCATCGCTAAATCTTCTGCCAATGTAGGAGTACGCCATTGGTCGTTTACGACATTAATGGTTTTTCCCTCTTCCAAGCTTTTCTTCACCCACAGCACAATGTTCGATCGACTCATGTCGTTGGTGACGCCATAGACCAACACCGTTCGTAAAATGGCCCAGTCAGTATTGCTTTTTTGAACGGCCTCTTCTGCGGCTAATTTGCTTTTGCCGTAAAAAGAAATCGGGTTTGGCTTTGCTGTTTCATCTAAAGGGCCGTATGTTCCATCGAAAATAAAATCAGTGGATACCTGGATGAAGTGTGTTTTTGTTTGCTCGCAGGCGTGAACAAGATTTTCTACGGCCGTAACATTGTTCAGCCAGCACTTGTCTTGTTCCGTTTCACATTGATCCACTTGCGTCATCGCAGCCGTGTTGATAATGACATCGGGCTTAGAGGCCTGTACTACGCTCTCTACTTGGTTGCGATTGGTGATATCAAGCGAATGGTATTCCCCACACGGAAGGTCAATGACCAATTTTGACTTGGCAGTAGCGATCAGGTAGTCATTCTTGGTTGAGATCAACTCAACTAATTTTTGACCTAGAAGTCCGTTCGCACCAGTAACAAGAATTCTCATTTTTTTACTTCCGGATAAACGTAGCCGTAAAGTTTGGTGATCTTTTTCTTTGACATTTCTTCCACTGTAACAAACATCCGAATGTCTTCTAACGGCCTTTCACTACTGGTTTGTACCGCAGCTATTTTATCGATCACATCCAAACCTTTTATTACTTTTCCGAAGACGGTATAATCGCCATCCAGATGTGCGGCACCACCAACCGTGGTGTATGCTTTGATCTTCTCAGGAGAGACGTCTTTCGTTATTTTCATCCCTGTTTCTTTTTCAATGCGCGGCACCAATGCAAATATTTTTCTTTTGTAGCCTTCCATATCTCCAGCCATGTACACTTGATTCAACGAATCAATAAGCGGTTTGTTAGCGGGGTTTTGCATCAGCTGCCGAAAGCCCATGTTTAATTTCATCTGATCGATTCGCAAATCGTCCATGTTTGATTCTGGTATGATAGTGCCTTGAACAATATAAAATTGACTGCCGCTGGATGCCTTGGTAGGATTTTGTCCATCGCCCAAACGGGCCGCTGACAAAGCTCCCTTTTCGTGAAAGAATTTCGGATTAAATTCTGCATCAACCGTATATCCTGGTCCGCCATTGCCTAACTGTTCTCCGGGCCTGGCCTTTTTAGAGTTGGGATCTCCACCTTGGATCATGAATCCAGCAATTACCCGATGAAACAACAAGCTGTCGAAGTAATGTTCTTTGGCTAGTTTGATAAAGTTGGCCTTATGCTTGGGCGTTTCGTCATATAGAAGGGCAATCATCTCACCTTGATTGGTTTTGATCGTAACAACGTAGTCGGATTTTTGTGCGCAACTGGTGGCTAATGTGAAAGCTAGAAATAAGAATATGACGGATTTGTTCATAGGATTTACCTTGGATGTTTATTTTTTGCAGCGACAAAAATAGAAAATGCCGCGTTGCTGTCAAACCGTGATTTAAGGATTGAGTATTTTTGAAATTTGGAGCGATAGGTCTAGAAATATCATTTTGGCACTACCGTTTCTCTCAAGGTGATAAGAAGCATCTGAAATGAGTTGATTGACTTTCTCCACCTTGCCTACATTCATTACTTTGCCAAAGTCTTGCACAAACTTTACTTCACTTCCTTTTACACGACTGATTTTAGAAGCGCCCGAAAAATGGATGAGCGTTTCGCGCATCATGGTGAGGCTGTGCTGTAGAAAATTTCGTTGGCCTAACTTATCGCGTTCATTAAACTCCTCCATTTGTTCTACCATCTTGCCATAGTCTCGCTTAAAGCAAGTTCTCATCCACTCCGAAAATTTCTCTTGAAAGTGATCCTGCTCAAAGTCGATCAGTTTTATAGCCAGATTCAAATCCCCCTCAGCCAATGCCACGATTTCTTGTTGACGATTACCGGCTACGCCTTTGGTCGCCAAGTGGTTTTCAATCTCCACGTCATCCAATAGTGGTATTTGAACAATTTGAGTGCGTGAAAGAATCGTGGGCAATAATCTTTCAATGGCATTTGTAACAAGTATGAAGAACGTGTCTTTGGGTGGCTCCTCTAAAATTTTGAGAATGCCATTGGCGGCAGACGGGTGCATGAATTCTGGCTGCCAGATAATCATGATCTTATACTTACTCTCAAACGGCTTCAGTGTCAACATCTTTACGATCTCCCTGCTTTCTTCTCTGGAAATTAGCGCCTGTTTATCTTCTCCACCATAGGCGCTGATCCAGTCACCCAAATCACCAAAAGGTTGTTCAATGAGAAAGCTCCGCCAGGTTTTTAAAATATCTGCTTTAAAACGATCTTCATCTTTATCTCCTTTTACATTGCCAAGAGGAAAAACGAAATTTGTATCAGGGTGAATAAACTTCAGACTCTTTGAGCATGCCGCACAAGTTCCGCACGCTTCGCTAAGTCCTTTGTTTTGGCAATGTAAGTATGTTGCATAGGCAAGAGCTAACGTTAAATTGAGAGAACCAGGTTTGCCGGCAAATAGTTGAGCGTGGGCTACGTGATTAGCTTGCACTGCATCAATCAGTTTCTTTTTAATCTCAGTAAGTCCCGGTATAGCAGAGAAGGTCATGGATGCTTCCTTTCATTTCGTTTTTTCCCATACCCGCTCCGAAGCACAGCTTTCGAATACTGTTTTGTAAATCTCCCTATCAATGTTTGATAACTGGAGTCCTCTGCGCTCCATCGCTTTGGCTGCGGTGAGCATGGCTTTTTCAAATTGATAAGTGCTAAATCCGGAGGCACCGCCCCATGCATAGGACGGGATGAAGTTTCGGGGGAAGCCATCGCCAAAAATATTCGCGCTGACGCCCGTCACCGTGCCAGTATTGAACATGGTATTAATCCCACACTTAGTATGGTCAGCCATCATCAACCCACAAAACATTAAGCCGGTATCTACAAATCCACCTTTTGCATAATTCCAGATTTTCACATTCTCATAATTGTTCTTCATGTTAGAAGTATTGCTATCTGCGCCAAAGTTGCACCACTCACCAATCACCGAACATCCCAAGAAGCCATCGTGGGCTTTACTACTAAATCCAAAGAAAACGCAGGCACTCACTTCGCCTCCTACTTTGCACCCGGGGCCTATGGAAACATCGCCACGCATTTTTCCACCCATGTTTATCACTGAGCCTTCACCTAATGCAAATGGCCCGCGGATTAACGCACCTTCTTGTACCTGTGCATTTTTACCGATGTAAATGGGGCCATTCTCTGCATTTAAAACAGCTGCGAGAACAACCGCACCCTCTTCAATGAAAATGTTTTCTTCCGCATATGTGCGAGTATGTTTGTCTTTTATTCCAATCGACTTTCTGCCAGCTGTAATCAATTCAAAATCAGCGCGGAGTTGAACGCCATTATGTTGAAATATTTTCCAAACCTGATCGATCAATGTGATAGCTGAAGAATACTCTGTCACTTTTCCAACGATCACTTCCGGCACTTCATCGTCTGCTGTTCGCACCGCCAGAATCATCTGGTCTTTAACCAGTGCATCACCCATTCTTAGTTGACGGATAGCATTCACTAAATTCGCGTCCGGGCAAAGGGCTCCGTTGATCCACAAATTGTCACTTGTGTGGGTGAGTAAAAACTTTTTTGACAAGTACGCTTCAGTGGAAAACGAGGGTGTCGAAGCAAAATGTTTCTCCCACTTCTCTGCAATTGTAAGGATGCCCGTACGAATGGCAGCTACAGGTCTGGTAAAAGTAAAGGGCAATAAATTTTGACGAATGGTGGGGTTGTCAAAAAGAATCAGGTTCATCGTGCGAAGTTAAAAGAAAAAAGAAGTTTTGCTGTGCTGGAGTAAGCGCATTAAATCGCTACTCAAAAATACTTCGCACGTCCAAGGCAAACCCCTTAACGGTTTCAGTTTTTAGAGTCCCATCGGTAAAAGTACGCAGTAGCTGAAATTCATTGTCTGTGTTAAGGTATTGCTCAAGGGAGTTTTTATCGGGATCAATGATCCAATATTCTTTTACACCGTGCGAGGCATAGTCTCTGAACTTGATGTTTCGATCATTTTTTTCTGTGGAATCAGAAAGTATTTCGACTACCAAATCGGGTGCAGGGAAATGCATTTGCTGTTTGGTGAACAAGCTTGCTTTCTCCTTTGAGAAAAACACAATGTCTGGCTCATAGTCGTTTCGAGTGAGAGAGATCATTACTTTTTCTACGCCTACTTCGCCCAGATCATGTTTTTTTGCATGGCTGCTCAATTCCCTCGATACGTTCATGGAAACCATCCAATGCCTTCTCATCACAGGTGAATGATAGATAATTGTTCCATTGATGAATTCTGCCTTTACATTTTCATGCACTAGCTCATAGAATTCGTTTCTTCGCTCAGCTTCTTGGATCATCTCCTTTTCCAGGCGTTCCAGGATAATGGCCAACTCCGGCAACTGTTTCAACTCAGCTATCTTTTCAGAGACATGATTCATATTGACAGCAATTTAAGTATTTTTTTCTCGCGATTGAATCTGGTTTGAGAATCCAGTTGTATTGGGCGTTTAGAAATACCCCTTACCAAAACGCAAAAAAGCCTCACGAGGAGGCTTTTTTTTAGTTCGATAGAATCTTACTGTGCAGCTTCTTTCTTTCCGTATTTCTTTTGGAATTTCTCCACACGACCGGCAGTATCCACAAACATTTTCTTTCCAGTGAAGAATGGATGGGAAGCAGAGCTTACCTCGACTTTTATCACGGGATAATCTTTACCATCTTCCCATTTCATTGTTTCTTTTGGAACGGAGGTTGATCTAGACAAAAACTTGGTGTCGCTGGATGTATCCCAGAAAATCACATCTTTATACTCAGGGTGAATCGATTTTTTCATGTCTTTATTAGTTTTATCCCTCGCATGATTTCGGCCATGCTTTTTTATTAAAGGACTGCAAAAATAGGTATCTGGACTCGATTTGCAAGGATGTGGTTTAGAATTTGTTTAAAACAGGTATTTTGCCATAAAATTGGGTGCTAAAACCTGATTTACTGAATGAAAAGAGCGGTTTTCGGGTTTTTGCTTTTCTTTTTGCCTGGTTTTCTGGTTGCGCAGAGCACCAATGCTACGCTAAATGAAGACAATTACCAGTGGCTGTCCAGGTACGAAATTAAAGCCGGGCGTATCGCGCCAGAGTGGTTTACTGGAGTCAAGCCTGTAAAGCGCAATGTGCTGATAGCATTTGTAGACTCCCTGAAGAAAAAGGATAACGTTTTTACCAGCCGTGCTGATCAATTCAATTACGACTATTTTCAGAACGACAATTGGGAATGGAATCGGGCTACGTCCAGTGACAGTAAAAAGCCTATTCTTAAAAAACTGTATCAGAAGAAATCGGATTTTGTGTTTGTTGATCTTCCCGAATTTGATTTGCATGTCAGCCCGGTCTTATATGTCGGTTTCGGTACTGACTCCCGCACCAACCAACTGGCAAGTATTAACACGAGAGGGGTCGAGATCAGAGGGATGATAGATCGAAAAATTGGGTTCTATACGTTTTTGACGGATAACCAAATGATTTTGCCTTCCTATGTCGGAGATGTAACCAGTGGCGTTCCGCACGAAGGGTTCTTCAAGCCGTTCAAAACTACAGGAGTAGACTTTTTTCAGGCAAGAGCTTACATTGATTTTAATATTACCAAGCATATTTATTTTCAATTTGGTCACGACAGGACGTTTATCGGCAACGGCTATCGCTCCCTTATTTTTTCTGACAATTCGCCACCGAACCTTTTTTTACGTGCCAATGCAAAAATCTGGAAGATCAATTATCTCTTTCAGCTAAACAGGCTTACGGCTAACGACCCGGTAGCTCGATTGGGATCTTTCCCCGGACAGCGTTTCCCGGATCGGTACATGGCCTTTCATCATGCAAGCATTAATATCGGCAAGAAGTTAAATCTTGGTTTTTTTGAATCCGTGGTTTTTACTCCAAGAGATTCAGTGAATGGGAATACGTTTGACTTGAGTTATCTGAATCCAGTTATTTTTTACAGAGCCATTGAACAACAAAATGGAAGTAGCGACAACGCGTTACTAGGTTTGGATTTCAAATGGAATGCGGTAAAAGGCCTATCGTTTTACGGACAAGCAGTGCTAGATGAATTTGTGTTGTCGGAGATAACATCAGATAGAGGATGGTGGGCGAACAAGTATGCATTGCAGGCTGGAGTGAAATACATTGATGTTGCAGGAATCTCCAATCTGGATTTACAGTTGGAATACAACATGGCCAGGCCGTACACCTATTCGCACAACACATCGAGCAGTTATAGCAATTATAGCCAATCATTAGCGCATCCTTTTGGCGCCAACTTTAATGAGTGGGTGGCCATTGTTCGCTATCAGCCCCTACCAAAGCTTCAGCTAACAGCAAAAACATTTTTGATAAAGACGGGGCGTGATGCGACAGGCCAAAATTGGGGTGGCGATATTCTTAAGAGTTACGTTACCAGACAAAATGATTATGGAAATACCATTGGGCAGGGTAATAGAAATGAGGTGTTGTTTTTTGATCTAACAGCTTCCTACATGCTAAAGCACAACTTGTTTATTGAAGGCAAGCAAATCATTCGTAAGAGCGATAGCGATTTGGCATCGTACAATAATAATACCTCTCTCACGTCACTGACTGTGCGGTGGAATATTCCTGCCAGAACGTTTGAATTTTAAGTTAGATGAAGATTTTCTTGCGAATCCTTTCTTATGCCAACAGACTACCCCGTAGACTGGCGTTCTTTTTTTTATATTCCATACTGGGAATCATTTTTGGGGCATTTAATATTATTCTGCTGATACCCATGTTGAGCGTATTGTTTGATAGGGCTAAATCAACGGCAATTCCTCCACTTACTGAATTCAAATTAAGCATTGACTATTTGACGGATACATTTAACCATTATTTCCTAGCAATTATTCGTGATCACGGAAAACTAGATGCTCTCATATTCGTATGTGCATTGATCGTTGTTTGCGTAGTCTTCGCTAATTTGTTCCGTTATTTAGAAAGAGTCATTGCCACGAAAATGAGGGTTGATTTGGTGAAGAATATCCGTATGGACATTTTTAGAAATGTGTCGCAGCTGCATATTGGGTATTTTAATAATGAGCGTAAAGGCGATTTGATTTCAAGATTTACGAATGATGTGGGAGAGGTTGAGAATGCAGTGATGAACAGCTTAAAGGCTGTTTTGAAGGAGCCCATCACGATTGTTGTCTACTTTGCGATGCTGTTTGCCATTTCACCTCAACTAACTTTTTTTACGCTATTAGTTCTGCCGCTTACCGGGGGCGCGTTAGCCGAGATAATCAAGCGTCTCAAAAAACAAGCTACCGATAGCCAAGAATCTTTGGGGCGGATCGTTAATATACTAGATGAAACATTCGGAGGTATGCGGGTAGTGAAAGCGTTCAATGCTCGCAATTTCGTTATTCAAAAGCTTGAAGACGAGAGCGCTTATTATCGAAAGGTGAATAAATCGATGTCCTATAAAAATGAATTGGCCTCCCCGGTTTCGGAGATACTCGGAGTAAGTATTATTGCTTGTATCATTTTTTTTGGTGGCAAGCTTGTTTTGAGTGAAAACTCCGTTTTGTCACCAGAAGAATTTCTGGTTTTCCTGACCATTTTTGCACAGATCATTCAACCAGCGAAGAGTTTTTCTAACGGCATTACTTCTTTGCAAAAAGGTACGGCCTCAGCCAAAAGAATTTTTTCAATCATTGATTTGCAACCTGTTATTCGAAGCAAGCCAAATGCGATCGAACTAAAATCTTTTGAGAAGTCGATTGAGTTTAAGAACATAAGTTTTGCCTATGACACGGAGCACGTCTTGCAAAACATTGATCTGACTATTGAAAAGGGAAAAACAATCGCTTTGGTGGGGCCGTCTGGGGGCGGAAAATCGACCCTGGCTGATTTGGTGCCGAGATTTTATGATCCCACCCAAGGTGAATTGCTATTGGATGGAAAGCCGTTGATGGACTATGAATTAGAATCCCTTCGAAAACAGATTGGGGTAGTCACCCAAGAGTCTATCCTATTCAATGACACTATTTTTAATAACATCGCGTTTGGCATGCCCAACGTCAACGAAGAGAAAGTCATTCAGGCAGCGAAAATTGCGAATGCACATGATTTTATCATGCAAACAGAGAATGGATACCAGACGTTTATTGGAGAACGTGGCTCTAAACTTTCCGGTGGCCAGCGCCAGCGATTGAGCATTGCCAGAGCTGTGTTGAAAAACCCACCTATTTTGATTCTGGATGAAGCGACATCCGCCCTGGATTCTGAATCAGAGAAGCTAGTACAAGAAGCGCTATTTAACCTCATGAAAAATCGTACCTCCATCGTGATCGCCCATCGACTTAGCACGATCCAGCATGCCGATGAAATTGTCGTGATCCAGGAGGGTAAGGTGGCCGAACGGGGAACACACGAGCAACTCAGTGTCAAAAACGGACTTTATAAGAAGTTAGTCGATATTCAGAAAACGGTGTAATCGGGTTAACATATCAGTTATTTTTTTCGTGACTAATTCACCGATAAGTACAAATAAGGCTAAGAAGATTTGTGAAAATTCGTGCATTCGTGGCTAACCTAAGTTGGCTGTAGGCAGTGGGTAATTCTGATCTAGATAAAAAGTAAGTAAGGTTTTCTTGCTTATTCGACTTTTGGGACAATTGAAAAAGGCTAAGTTTGTATTCTCAAGCGACAAAAAATGAATAAACGAAGATTGATTTTCCTTTCTGTATTTGGTGGCTACCATTTGGCTACTCTCTTGTTCACTATTTTTGTTGAATCAAAGAAAAGTGATTTCTCCGCGCTGCTCAGTTTGTTTGGGAATATTTCCTTGTTCAAATACGGGGCATTTTTTGGATTGGTATTATTTGCAGTTGAAGCTTTCTGGACGTGGCGCGATGCCAAGAATGCAGAAAAAGAAAAAGAGGCGATGCGCCATGAAAACAATGTGCTGAAAGCTAAAGTATATGACCTCAGCAATGGAAGTTCAACCCCTTCCAAATAAGATACCAACCCTATGTCAAGTTTTCAAACTATTATTGCCACTGAATTAAATGAGGCGGCAACTTTGCTAGCCAAGTTCTTGTCCGAGCCTACTCACCTTTTAAAGATAGAAGAAGCCTCGATTGCGATAGCTAATTCAATTAAAGGTGGGGGAAAAGTGATTTCTTGTGGCAATGGAGGGTCGCATTGCGATGCCATGCATTTTGCCGAAGAACTAACCGGAAAATATAGAGAGCCTCGAAAGGCAATTCCTGCGATTTGTATTTCTGATCCCAGTCATATCTCATGCGTGAGTAATGACTATGGTTATGAATTTGTTTTCTCTCGCTATTTAGAAGCATTAGGCAATAAAGGAGATGTGCTGCTGGGCATCAGCACCAGCGGAAATTCCGCCAACATTATTCGCGCTGCGCAAACAGCAAAGGAGAAAGGAATGAAAGTGATTATTCTTTCCGGAAAGGACGGTGGAAAGCTTGCACCACTGGCAGATATTGAATTACGCGTTCCTCATTTTGGATATGCAGATCGCATCCAGGAGATACACATCAAGATTATTCACATTTTGATGTTGCTGATAGAAAAACAACTGGTTTAGTTTTTTTGCGGGGTTGCCTTTCCAAGGCACGATCAGTGTTTTCTGCCTTTTTCTATAACTTCTTGTTTATTGGGTTTTGTCAGTAAATACCTAAATTCGCATAGACAAGTTTTTAAGTATGGAGCGGGAAAAGCTTTTAAAGAAAACGATAGAAGGATTAGCGAATCTATCTGATCCTAAACTTCAGGAGGCATCGAACTTCGTTGATTTCTTATTAGGTCAACTGGAAAACCGAATTCTTACCGAGGGTATTCAAAATAGGATTGCCGGTTCAAAGTCTTTTTCGTTCTTAGAAGAAGAGAAGGCCACCTACCAAATCACTGACCTTAAAGAAAGATATAAGTGAAAAAAGGGGATATTATTTTGATATCCTTTCCATTTACTGATTTGACAGGTTCAAAACTTCGGCCCGCTGTTGTTTTGGCATCTAACGAATTGGACGTCACCGTTGCATTTATAACTACCCAACTTAAGTGGCGCGAAGAGTTTGATGTTTTATTAAGTCCCAACTTAACGAATGGACTGAAAATGGATTCAATGATTCGGTTAAGTAAAATCGCCACCTTAGATGTTGAACTAGTGGAGGGAAAGTTAGGTAATGTGACAACGGATGACATTTTACTAATCAACAATAGTCTAATTAAATTATTCAAGCTTAAAAATTAGACGAATGGTCTCAAAAACCTTTGGCAGTGCAGTATATGGTGTAGACGCAAGAACGATCACTGTTGAAGTAAACGTCACACAAGGCAAGCAATTCCACATGAGTGGCTTGCCTGATACGGCTGTCAAGGAAAGCGAACATCGCGTAGAGAGTTCGATGAAAAGCCTCGGCTATTTTATGCCGCGTAACAAGGTAGTTGTAAATCTTGCGCCTGCCGACATTCGCAAGGAAGGCTCTGCCTATGATTTGCCTATTGCACTTTGTATTCTTTCTGCGTCTGGTCAGATCACTACCGATCAATTAGAAAAATATGTAATCATGGGCGAGCTTTCGCTCGATGGAGAATTGCGCCCCATCAAAGGCGTGTTGCCCATTGCCATTCAATCGCGAAAGGAAAATTTTAAGGGCTTTATTTTACCAAAAACCAATGCGCGAGAAGCGGCAATTGTCAATAACCTGGAAGTGATAGGCGTAGAGACGCTACAAGAAGCCATTGATTTTATTATTGGCAAAAAGGTGATCGAGCCGCTCGTGGTAGACACGCGAGACGTCTTTCAAAGTAAACTCAATAGCTACGATTCTGATTTTAAAGATGTACAAGGTCAGGAGAACATAAAACGAGCGCTGGAGATTGCAGCTGCCGGTGGGCACAATGCGATTATGATTGGCCCACCGGGAGCAGGTAAAACCATGTTGGCCAAACGCCTTCCTACCATTCTTCCACCACTCACACTCAATGAAGCATTAGAAACCACAAAAATCCATTCAGTTGCTGGACGAATAGGTGCTGATTCTACTTTACTCACTACTCGTCCTTTCCGTTCGCCTCATCACACTATTTCCGATGTAGCCTTAGTTGGCGGTGGAGGCAATCCACAACCTGGAGAAATTTCTTTATCTCACAATGGGGTTTTGTTTCTAGACGAGTTGCCGGAGTTCAAACGCACAGTGTTGGAGGTAATGCGACAGCCCATGGAAGATCGAAAGGTCACCATCTCACGGGCGAAAGTTTCCATTGAGTATCCGGCTAATTTTATGTTAGTGGCCAGTATGAATCCTTGCCCGTGTGGGTATTACAATCACCCGGAAAAAGAATGTGTATGTGGGCCGGGTGTAGTGCAACGCTATTTGAGTAAAGTGAGCGGGCCGCTGCTCGATCGAATTGATTTACATGTTGAAGTGGTGCCTGTGAGTTTTGATCAAATGACAGCTCTTCGCAAAAATGAAACAAGCGAAGAAATCCGTATGCGCGTGGTGAAGGCGCGGGAGATACAAACCGAACGCTTTAACGGCCAAAAAGAAATTTACTGCAATGCCATGATGCCCTCCAACATGGTGAAAGAAATTTGCGTGATCACCGATGCAGGGCGCACCTTGCTGAAAACAGCGATGGAACGCTTGGGGCTTTCTGCCCGTGCCTACGATAGAATTCTCAAAGTCTCTCGCACCATTGCCGACCTGGCTGGAACACCCGATATTAAAATTGAACACTTGGCAGAGGCGATTCAATACAGAAGTTTAGATAGAGAGGGATGGGCGGGATAATTAATTGTTCAATGTGTTGATTTGAAAATTTGAAAATGGGTGTTCATAGTTATTGAGGTAACTGGTTTTATGGAAGCACAAGCTGATCTTTGTGCTAGATGTGGTATAGCAATTTGCCCGCCTGCCTTACCGACCAGGGGTTTGTTGCTGTTAACTTTGAATACCATTCCTTCTGGCGAAATTTGCTCTCAGACATTGACAGGATGCCGCAACCTTGAATCTGTAGCGTGTTCATTAAATTCGCAGTACTCATGAACCCCTTCGTCCACTTCCTACAGCAATACAGCCACCTCGGCCCGGCCGAGCTCGACCAACTGCAACAGGTGCTCACCACAAAAAAATACCCAGCCGGCCGCACCATTATCGAGGCCGGCAGCGTTTGCACGCACATCGCCTTCATGGTGTCCGGCAAGGCGCGCTCCTACTTCATCGACCCCTCCGGCCAGGAGTTCACGTGGAGCTTCATGTTTCACGATGCCGAATCGCGGTTCGATAATTTCTTCGTCCACGATTACAACTCGTTCCTGACCCAGGCGCCCAGCCCGCTCACCTTTACCGCCATCGAAGATACCGAAGTTGCCTTGCTCTCCATCGAAGACCTGCGCGCCTTCATCGCCCAATCCATTCACGCAGCCACCCTCGCCAGCAAAATGTCGGAGACCGCCTACCAAACCGTGCACAAGCGCGCGTTCACGCTGCTCACCCTCAACGCCCGCGCCCGCTACGAGCTGCTGCTGCGCGAAGAACCCTACCTGCTCAACAAATTTCAGCACTACCTCATCGCTTCCTACATCGGGGTCGCGCCCCAAAGCCTCAGCCGCCTGCGCAAAGAAATTTCTCGGCCATAGCGCATTTCTTCACAAATGTGAATGTCCGGCACGCCCGGCTGCTTTCTCTTTGTGTCATGAAACCAACAAAAAACATGACCACAACAAACACACGTAATGCCATGCGCTGGGTGCACATCGGCATTGGAGCCATCATCGTTGCATATGTCTACTCACCGTGGGGCAGCCTGCCGCTTTTTCAACTCGCGGTGCAGGCCATCGTGCTGCCCACAGTAATCCTATCCGGCCTGTGGCTGTGGAAGGGCCACCTCCTTAGAAAAATGGTGCCGCTGCTTTTCATCGCCACACTGCCGGCCTTTACCACCGTTACCTCCGACACAACGACAGCCAGCCTCACCGTGGATGTAAAAGGCCTCACCAAAAAAGGCATCCTCTACGTGGGCCTCTACACCCCCGCCAACAAGTTTGCCGAACTCAGCGATAGCTTCAAAACGGTAACGATCTCCATTACCAACCAGACTGAAGTTGCGGCCACATTTACCGATCTCCCGCCCGGTGAGTACGCCATCGCCATTTACCAGGACACGAACGGCAACAAGAAACTCGACACCAACCTGTTCGGCTACCCCAAAGAACCATTCGGTTTTTCAAACAATGTAAAACCCAAACTCTCTGCGCCCGGGTTTACCGACTGCCG
>Ga0209972_10000314_pt1 | contig 48358 bp, 34 predicted proteins | sample NOAtaG_7_FD_187302 | JGI IMG/M metagenome (GOLD analysis project Ga0209972, IMG submission 187302) | Freshwater lake microbial communities from Lake Erie, under a cyanobacterial bloom - NOAA_Erie_Diel1S_2200h metaG (SPAdes) (version 2) | ecosystem: Environmental > Aquatic > Freshwater > Lake ...
GCAGGACGCCGAGGGCGTCGATCTCGTGCTCGGGGCGCACGCGGGAAGGGATCGCGGGCGGCGGACCCGACGCTCGCCCTCGGCGGGCGAGCTCGTCCTCGCCTTCGAGCAGCTGCTCGCTGCGCTCGCCGAGGGCGCTGCGCTCGAGGGCGTGCCGGGGCTCGCCTTCGCGACGTCTCAGGGGTGGCAGAGCGGCCCCGAGCCACGCTCCGCGTCCTTGCCCCGGCCGTTCTCGATCTGGCTCCGCTGGGACGATCTCGTCCACGGCCCGCCGCCCCCCCGCGCGCGTATCTTCGTGTTCGGCAACTCTGGCTGTCCCTACGCCCGCGACCCGGCGCACGAGCCCCACTATCGCGGCCTCGCGCTCGACGCGCCCGGCCTCTCCCGCCTCGGCTGCGCCTTCTGCCAGGCAGGTGGCGACTACGAGAAGCGCCCCGACGAGCAGGTCATCGACGAACTGCTCGAGCAGGCCGAGGTCTTCGCACGCGCGTTCCCCGAGGTGACCGAGCGGGTCATCGTCGATCAGAGCCCGGAGCGCTTCCTTCCGGCACTCATCGAGGGCGCCGCCGCGCGGGGGCTGCGCCCGGGGCGGTGGCTGTTCTCGGCGCGTGCGGACGCGTTCCTCCGCGACCACGGACGGCTCACGCAGGCCATCGAGGCCGCCGCGCGCACCGGGCAGCGGCTGGAGGTCTTCCTCTCCGGCTTCGAGTCGTTCTCCGACGCCGAGCTCGACCGCTACAACAAGGGCGTCACCGCGGACGAGCTGGTGCGCGCGGTCTCGGCGATGCGCGCGCTCGCCCGGGCCCATCCCGACGTCTTCGAGTTCCGCCGCGCGCGCGGCCACAGCTTGCTCCTCTGGAGCCCGTGGACGCGCCCCGAGGATCTGCGGGCGAACGTCGAGCGATTCCGCGCGCATGGGCTGCTCGAGCTCTTCGAGGACGTCGCGCGCAACCGGCTGCGCCTCTACCCCGGGCTGCCGATCACCCTGGCGGCAGAGCGCGACGGTGCGCTCACCGAGTCGTGGGAGGCGGGGGATCGCGGCGCGGCGCAGCTCAAGGGGTACGCGGTGGAGCGGCCGTGGCGCTTCCTCGATCCCCGCACGCGCCTGGCCCGCGGCCTCACCGAGGCGCTTCGCGAGGAAGTCGGCGCGGAGTCGGAGATCACCTTGCTCGCAGCCGCGGCGGAGTACGCCGAGAAGTTCGCCGGCAGCGCCCCGGAGGTACCTGGCGAGCTTTCCCGCGTCCTCGATGACGTACGCGAGCTCGCCGCTGGCCTCGCGCGCTGCGGCAGCGGCGCTTCGGAGGCGCGGGTGCGCGCGGCGGTCGTGCGCTTCGCCGGTGCCTGCAACTCGGGCTGCCCGACCTGTCCTCACCGCGAGCGCCCGCTCGACGACGGCCTCGCCGCGCTCGAGGAGCGGGTCGATGCGGCGCGGGCCGCCGGGCGCGCCATCGCGTTCGCCGGCCGCGAGCCGACGATCCACCCCGGGTTCCTCCCGCTCCTCGGCCGCGCTCGAGGCAGCGATCGGCGCCCGGTCTTCGTGATCGGCAACGGACGCCGCTTCGCGGTGCCCCGCTTCGCCGAGGCAGCACGTCGAAGCGGCCTCGTCGGTGCGAGCGTGAAGCTCTTCGCGCCCGACGCCGCGACGGCCGACGCGATCGCGCGGGACCCGGGGGCCTTCGCGCAGTCGCTCGCGGGCATCGAGGCGCTCCGGGGGGTCGGCGTCCGCGCGCTCGAGGTGCGGATCCCGCTCCACGCGCGCACGGTCGACCGCGTGCTCGCGTACCTCCCGCTCTGCCGCGCCCTCGGCGTCGGCGCGGTGCGGATCGAGGTCGCGCTCGATGCCCTCGGGCTCGGCCGGGCCGGGGCGGCTGCCCGTGCCCTCGACGCGCTCGCCGAGGCCGCGGCCGCCGAGGGCATCGGCCTCTTCGCGAGCCCCCTTCGGGGCGGTGCGGCCCGCTTCGACGAGGTGCCCGCCGTCCCCGCCTCGAGCGCCCCAGCGGGGTCGGCGTGAGTGCCCCCCGCGGCATGTTCGAGCTGCAACTCGGGCACCTGTGCAACGACCGGTGCGTGTTCTGCATCAGCGGCCGGCTCACCTCGCGCCGGCAGGCACCGCTCCTCGCGTTCGACATGCTCGCCGACCGCGTCCGCCGCGCCCACGCCGACGGACACCGCGCGCTCACGTTCCTCGGCGGCGAGCCGACGATCCAGCCCGCATTTCTTCCCCTCGTCGAGCTCGCGGTCTCGCTGGGCTTCGAGCGCATCGTGATCTTCACGAATGGCTCCAAGGCAGGGCGGACGGATCTCGTCGAGCGTGTGCTCGCCACCGGCGGGAACTTCGAATGGCGCTTCTCGTTTCAGGGCGGCACCGAGGCCGCGCACGAGGCGACGACCCGCCGCAAGGGATCGTTCCGGCAGCTGCTCCGCGCGGTCGAGCGGGTCGCCGCGCATGGTCAGCCCATCACCGCGAACACCTGCGTCGTCGCGCAGAACCACCGCTCTCTAGCCGCGTTTCCCGCGCTGCTCTCGGGCCTCGGGGTTGGGCAGCTGCACGCCGACATGATTCACCCCGAGGACACCGGAAACCTCTCGCTCGAGGAGCTCGCGCCGATGATGGTGCGCTACTCGGAGATCGCCCCGCACCTGCGCGACATGGTGGGCGGCTTTCCGGCCGGCTTCGACGTGAACGTGGGGAGCCTGCCGCCCTGCATCGCGCCGGACCTCGCGCCCTACGTGCATCACGGTGGGCAGCCGACGGAGACCACGCAGGCCCACGACTTCGGCCTCGTCGTGCTGCAGGACGGACGGGACAAGTACGCGCGCAAGCAGCGGGGAAAAGTGAAGGTCCCGGCGTGCCGCTCGTGCGTGTTCGACGCGCGCTGCAGCGGACTCTTTCCCGAGTACGTCGCGCTCTTCGGCGACGGTGAGCTGCGGCCGGTCGCCGAGGCGCCGGTGCGCGCGCGGAGGCGCTTTCGTGACGTCGAGCGGGAGGCCCTCGCGCGGGCGCTCACCCGGGCCGCCGAGCGGACCGGAGCGTGGTGCGAGCTGCGCGACGAGGGCGAGGAGGAGCTGCTCGCCACGGCGCACGGCCCTCGGCCCGGGGATCGAATCCGCCTCGTGCTCGGTCCTCGGCAGGCCGGGCCGGGCCGGGCGACGTTCCATCGCGGCACGGTGCGCCTCTTCGATCACGAAGGGGCGCCGGGTGCGGCGTCTCGGTGGCTCCTCGCGCTGCAGACCGAGCTCTGCGCCGAGGGCTGGCGCCCGCAGGCCCCGCTCGCCGAGGACCTGCTCGTGCCCGCCTCGCCCCGCATCACCCGCGCGCTGGCGGTGTGGCGCGCCGCCGCTCCGTTCGGGCTGCTCGAGTGGACCGCCCTCGTCCTCGAGGCCGGCGGCGAGCGCGCGACGCTGACGCTGCGCGACCCCGGCGGAGCCGAGGCGGTCGCCTGGATCGGTCCCGAGGGCCACGGCTACCGCCTGCAGGACGGCGCGCCGAGCCTCGCGCTCCGCGGCGGACTCGGGGCGCTGTTCCGGGCGCTCCATGGCGTGCGTCCGAGACCACCCGCGCTGGAGCCGGGTACCCAACCCACGGCGGATCCTCAGCGCGGCGCGCGGTGATCGGCGAAGAGCGTCGCCGCCAGGCGCGGCTCGCCCTGCGCGCGCAGCCATAGGCCCTCGAGGCGGAGCTCGATCGTCCGGTCACCGAACGGGCGCGTCAACTCCACGCGTCCGCGGGCCGCGGTGAACTCGATGATGTCCGAGGCGTGGAGCGTGCCGCCCTCGAGGCTTCCCTCGGCGGCCGCGGCCATCATGCGACCGTCGGACGTGAGCAGATGCAGGCGCGCCGCGAGCGCATGCCAGCCTCGCTCGAAGCCGGGATGGGCATGCTCGAGCGCCGCGAGGACGCGCCGCGCGAGCGCGCGCGTCGGGGCGCAGCCGGCCGAGCATGGTGCGTGCGAGAACAGCGTCAGCGCGCCGTTGAGCCACAGCATCTCGGGAGGCTGCGCGGGATGACGGGGTTCGGGGAGCATGAGCGCGAGGAGGGTCCCATCGGTGCGCGCCCGGGCTCCGACGAAGGCGTTCACGCAGCAGCTCGGATAGCCGAGCGCGGCGCCCATCGCCTGCGCCGATGCCTCCCATCCGGGCGCATCGGTCTCGACGCGGCGCTCGTGCTCGATCGCCGCGCCGAGCACCTCGCTCTCTGGTGCGGCGAGCACGATGAGCCGGCCATCGGGTCGCGGGTGCAGGTGCAGGTGCAGGCCGCGCGCTGCGAGGCCTGCTGCGTCGCGCTCTCGGGCCTCGTCCTGCCCCGTGCTCCACTCCCTCCGTATCAGCCGTCGCGCCCCGATCCCGAGCGCGGCGAGCTCCGCGTCGAAGGGCCAGGTCGCGCCGCGTTCCGGCCCGCCGCTCCGCAGCGATGCGGGCCACCGCGGGATCGGCTGGTCGCTGGCGAGCGCGCGGCGCACCACGAGGCCCGTTCCCGGTGCATGACGCTCGACGACGGCCCGCAGCACATCGAGGAGGCGGGGCGACCACGCCGGCTCCTCCGCGAGCAGCGACAAGGCCTTGCCGGCGCCCACGAGCGCGCGTCGGCATCCGGGCGGCACGAGGCGCTCGAGGTGCTCGACGCCGTAGCCGCCGCCGTGGGCGAAGGCCCGCTGCGTCCGGTCCTCGTCACGAAAGAGGCGCAGCGTCAGGCGCTCTGTGCCGGCGTGGAGCTCGACGAACAGCGCCTGGCCCACGCTCGCACCGTCGTGCGCGGCAGTCGGCGCGCCGGGACGCGGTGCAGGCGCGCCGCGGACGATCGCGAGCTCGGCGTCGTACGCCTCGAGCGCGGCGTCGTGGGGAAGCGCGCCCTGCACCTCGAGCTCGCGCGCCGCAGCCGCGGCGTTCCATGCCTGGCGGTCGAGCCGGGGCGCGACGAGGTGCGTGGGCACGCCCTGCCCGAGGAGCAGTGTGTCGTAGGCGAAGAGACCGAAGCCCCTCGGCACACGCACCGACCGCTCGAGGGCCGCGCGATCCGGCCGCGCCGAGAGGGGGCCGCGCTCCTCGAAGTGCGCGACGAGCGAGGCCGCCTCACCGAGCTCCGTCGAACTCCGGGCCCAGCGCCAGAACGGCGTGTCGAGGCGCTCGTTGAAGCGGTAGTGCACTGCGAGCAGGTCGCGGATCGCATCCCACTCGGCGGCCGCCTCGCCGTTCACGAGCTCGCGGGCCCGCTCGGTGCCCGGTCCGAAGGGCCAGGCCGCGAGCAGCAGCTCGAGCTGGACCGCGAGCATGTGCAGCGCGGTCGACTCGAGCGGCTCGACGAACGCATACGCGTTGCCGAGCGCGACCACGTTCGAGGCGACGAAGTCGCGGTGGCGCCCGGAGCGGAATCGGACGAGCGCGAGGTCCTCGATGGCGGGGCAGAGGGCACGGAGGTCCGCTTCGGCCTCTGCGTCGTCCGCGAACCGCGACGAGAATACGTAGCCGATGTGATCTTCTCGCCGGATCGGGATGCTCCAACGCCAGCCGCTCGGCATCGTCCGTGCTTCGGTGTAGGCGGGGCCGGTGGCCGCGCGGCGGACGCGCCCGTGCAGCGCGCGATCGGTGACGAGGGCACGTTCGTAGGGCACGAACGGGACGCCGAGCGCATCCCCGAGAAGGAGCGAGCGAAACCCGCTGCAGTCGACGTAGAGATCGAACCGGAACTCGCGGCCGTCGTCGGTCAGCAAGCGTGCGATGCGGCCGGTCGCATCGCGCGGGGCCGCCGCGATGGTGGCGCGCTCGAAGCGCACGTCCGGCGCGCATCGCTCGCGGAGGAACGTCAGCAGCGCGCGGTTGTCGAGGTGGTAGGCGAGCGCGGTGTCGGCGACGAGCCGGTCCCTTCCGCTCGCGTCGCGGACGACCGGCCCTCGCCCTTCGGCCATCCATCGGGCCGCCCGCGACTGCCGCTCGGGGCCTCCGTCGTGCACCCAGGCATCGAGGAGATCGTCGCCCTGGAACGGGAACGGAAACCCTCGAGCGCGCCGCCCCCAGAGGAACTGGATCCCGAGCTTCCATGTCGGCGCGACCTCGCGGAAGAGGTCCGCCCGCGGGATGCCGACGACCTCGTGCAGGAAGCGCACGAAGGTCGGGGTCGTGCTCTCGCCGACGCCGATCACGGGGATCCGAGGCGACTCGATGCAGGTCACCGTGAGTCCGTGCGCCGAGCGGGCGAGGGCGAGGGCCGCGATCAGGGCGGCGCTGCCGCCGCCCACGATCCCGACGGTTCGGGGTGTGCCCGTCGTCGCCGAGGGGCGGCTCTCTGCCACCGACATCGGGGCGCAGTGTAGGGGGACGATGCGGGCAGGACCACGGGCGGCTTCGGGCAGAGGCCGCATCCGCCCTGCTACAGTCGGACGCCGAGCGCCATGCGCAGCGAGCGCGTCTTCACGAACCTCACCTGCAACCAGGCCTGCGTCTTCTGCGTGAGCCGGCGGCCGGTGGACGAGCGGCGCTTCGTTGCGACGGCGGCCGTGCAGGCCCGCATCGATGCGGCGGTCGAGCTTGGCGCCTCGGAGCTGGTGCTCACGGGAGGCGAGCCGACCCTGCGCCGTGATCTGCCGCGGCTCGTCGCGCACGCGAAGGCGAGGGGGACCCGCTCGGTGGTGCTCGAGACGAACGCCGCGACGCTCGATCGGGCGAGGGCCGAGGCGCTCAGAGAAGCCGGGCTCGACGTGGCGCGGGTCCACCTCTCGGGATGGGGCGAGGCGCTCGATGAGGTCACGCGCGATCCGGGCGGCTTCGCTTCCTCGCGCGCGGGTCTCCTCGCGCTCTTGGATGCAGGGATCGCGATCGAGATCGCCGTGGCGGTCGTTCGCTCGACACTGCCGCTCCTTCCGTCCTTGCCCTCCGGTCTCGTCGCTCTCTTCGAGGGGCGCCCGATGCCGCGCGCGATCTCGCTCGCGGTTCCGACGCGCAGCCCGGACGAGCGCGAGTTGCTCCGCTACGAGGAGGCCGGTGCCGCCATCGTCGCGTTCGAGCGGGCGGCCCGCGGATTCGGGCTGCCAGTGAAGCTGGCGCCCGGCAGCGGCCCGCCGCCCTGCCTGCTGCCTGCGCGCACGCGCCCCTTGCACATCTACTCGCTCTCACGCGGCACGGCCGGCGGAGTGGTCCGCCCGGGTCACTCGCACGTCGCCGCGTGCGACGGCTGCCGCGTCCGGGACCGGTGCGCCGGCATCTCCGACGAGTACCTCGCGCGCGCGCCGCTCGGCGCGATCGAGCCGATCCGCGACGACCGCGCCCGTCGCCGCCTGTCCCTCATCTCGACGGTGGAGGAGCAGGTCGCGCGCGAACTCGTCACGCCGAACCTCTACTCGGATGCCGAAGGCGCGCGCCTACCCGAAGAGATCATTCGGGTGAACTTCCACTGCAACCAGGCGTGCCGCTTCTGCTTCGTCTCGACGCACCTCCCGACGGCCGGCGACGAGGTCGTGCGGGCGGCGATCCGGAGCGCCGCCGAGCGCGGCGTCAAGATCACGCTGAGTGGCGGCGAGCCGACCCTTCACCCGCGCCTCGTCGAGTTCGTCCGCCTCGCGCGCGAGCTCGGCGGACGCCCGGTGCAGCTGCAGACGAACGCGGTCCGGCTCGACGACGCCGCGCTGGCCCTCGCGCTCCACGACGCCGGTGTCGGCGAGGCCTTCGTCTCGCTGCACGGGAGCACCGCGGCGCTCAGCGACGCGGTCACGTCGGCGCCCGGGACCTTCGCGCGCACGGTGGTCGGTCTCGACCACCTGCACGCGCTCGAGGGCCTTTCGCTGATCATCAACTTCGTCATCTGCGAGTCGAACCTCCACGATGTCCCCTCCTTCGTGCGCCTCGTCGGTGCGCGCTGGCCGCGGGCGTACCTGAACGTGTCCTTCGTCGCGCCGTCGACCGATGTGGTCCCCCGGGACCGGGACCTCGTGCCGCGCTACTCCGATGCGCTCCCGTTTCTGGTCGAGGCGCTGCGGGAGGCGGAGCAGCTCGGCCTGAGGGTGGGCGGCTTCGACTCGATGTGCGGCATCCCGCTCTGCCTCGTGCCTTCGGGGGCCGAAGGATTCTTTCGCGCCGAGGCGCTCCCCCCGGGCTTCGACGGCGGCGAGTTCGTGAAGGCGAGCGCATGCGAGCGCTGCGCCCTGTCGGGTCGCTGCTTCGGCGTGCGCCGCGGCTACGCGGAATTGCACGGCACGGACGAGCTGCGCGCCGTGCCCTCGCGCTGAGCCGCGCGCGCCCGGAAGCAGCAGCCCGACACCGAAACCGCGGGCGCCGACGCTCCGACTTGCGTCGCCTCGCAGATGCGCATCGGGTCACAGGCGCACGATGCCGCGGATGCAGGTGATGGAGTCGCCTCCTACCCAGATGTCGTCGCCTTGCTGCGCGATGTACACCCTGCCGTCGCGACCAAGGCGCGTCCCCTGCCGGGCCACGTAGCGGGACGGCGCATGGCCCGCGCCGATCAGCCACGCAGCGACCGCCGCCTGCAGGCTCCCGGTGACCGGATCCTCGGCGAGGCCGCAGCGTCCCGGGAAGAAGGCCCGCACCTCGAAGTCCACGTCCGCCGGCGAGCCCGCGAGGCCCCAACCCGAACCGCTGCGACCGCCGCGGCGGTGCGGTGCGACCACGCCGACGTCGAGCGCGCCGAGCACGGAGGGGTCGGGCACGAGCGAGAGCACCTGCTCGGCCGAGCCCAGCAGCACGGCCCTCCAGTTCGGCCCGTTGTCGCACCACGCGTGGTCGAGCACGTCGGTGCGCGCGATGCCCAGGCCGCGTACGAGGCGGGCCACGTCGTCGTCGTCGAGCGGTCCGGACCGACGCCGCGGTGGCGCGGCGAAGGCGAGGCGCGTTCCCGTGGCCGTCGGCTCGCGGCGGATACGGACCCGGCCCGCTCCGCACTCCTGCACGATGTGCTCGCCGCGGGGCACCCCCCCGGCCTCGAGCCACGCATGGCAGGTCCCGAGCGTGGGGTGCCCGGCGAAGGGCAGCTCCCGGCCAGGGCAGAAGATGCGCACGCGGTAGTCGGCCTCGGGGTCGGTCGGGGGCAGGAGGAAGGTCACCTCGGAGAGGTTCGTCCAGTCCGTGAAGCGCTGCATCGTGTCGGCATCGAGCCCGTCGGCGTCGAGCACGACGGCGAGCGGATTGCCCGCGTAGGCCGCGGGGGCGAAGACATCGATCTGATGCAGGCGGCGCTCGGACATGGGTCGACTCCTCAGGTGCCTCGGGCCCGGGCGCGCACGACGAGACCTGCCCTCGGCACGAGGACGAAGGGTAGGCCAGACCGCACGCTTCGGGAGACGCCACGACGCGGCTTGCTCCGGGCCCCTTCCGGTGGGATCCCTCCTCCTCCATGCCCGACGGTGCCTCGCGCCCTGCGGTCGACCTCGCGTGTTTCTCGCCCCAGCTCGTGCCGGTCTGCGAGGAGTACCGCGATCAGCATCGCGCGCGCCTGGTGGCCCGTACCGAAGCAGGCGAGCCGGCGCTCACCGTCACGGCTGCGCACGCGCGCACCCTCGACGGACTCCTCAGCGCATTCTTCTGCGCCGCCGACGCCGCGAGTCGGGCCACGGGTGCGCGGCGTCCGAGCGCCGAGCGGCCGGGTCGCATCGCGCTCGTGGCCGTCGGCGGGTTCGGCCGCTCCTCGGTGTCGCTCCACAGCGACGTCGATGTCCTCGTCCTGCACGACGGCACCGACGAAGCCGGAGCGGTCATGGTCGCCGAGGCGTTCCTCTACCCGCTATGGGACTCCCACATCGACGTCGGGCACCAGGTGCAGAGCGTCGACAGCGTGCTCGCGCTCGCCCGCACCGATCTGCGCACCGCCACCATGCTCCTCGACGCGCGCTGCATCGCCGGCGACCGCGCGCTCGCCGCCGAGCTCGCGCAGAAAGCCCGCGCGCGCGTCTTCGACCCCGGGCGCAGGGAACTCGTCGAGAAGCTGGCCGAGGAGCGCCTGCTGCGGCACGAGCGCTTCGGGGGCAGCCGCTACCTGCTCGAGCCCGACATCAAGAACGCCCAGGGCGGGCTCCGGGACTTCGACGTCCTGCTCTGGACGCTGGGGATCCAGGCCGGTGCGCGCGGGCTCGACGAAGCGGTCGGTCACGGTCTGCTCGTCCACCGCGAGGCGACCGAGCTCGCCGAAGCCAAGGGCCTCTTGCTCTCGATCCGCGAGCGGCTGCACCTGCGCGCGGGCCGTCGGCAGGACCGGCTCACCTTCGAGGATCAGGAGGAGCTCGCGCCGCTGCTCGGGTTCGGCGCCGGCGAGGACCCAGCCGCCGGCGAGCTGCCCGTCGAACGCTTCATGCAGGCGTACTACCGCGCGGCGCGGATCATCGACCTCGCCGCCGAGCGCACGCTGTCCCGCGCGCTCGCTCCGCTGCCGGAGAGCGAGCGGCCGGGGGACGCCGCCGGCCGGCGCCGTCGTGCGCCCGAGGAAGTCTCGCCGGGCATCCTCTCGCTGAGCGCGTCCTCTCCGCCGACCCTCACGCTGAGCGACTCGAGCGAGCTCGAGGCGGATCCCGCCCTCGCGCTCCGCTTCTACGTGCAGGTCGCGCGTCGGCGCGAGCCGCCCTATCCCTTCGCGCGCGAGGCGATCGCACGGGTGGCCCGGGACCCTGCGTGGTGCGAGCGGCTTCGCTCCGCCGAGGGAGCCGGGGCGCTCTTCCTCGAGCTGCTCGAATGCCGCCCCGAGGTGCCAGTGCGGCGCGGCTCGATGCTCGGCGAGCTGCACGAGGTCGGCCTGCTCCTCGCGATGGTCCCCGAGTTCACGCCCCTGACGGGCCGCGTGCAGCACGACGTCTACCACGTGTACACGGTCGACGTTCACTCCATTGCGGCGGTCGATCGTCTCCGCGCCCTTCGACGCGGCGAGCTGAGCGCGGACCTGCCGCGCGCGACCCGACTCTCGGCCGACCTCACGCAGGCTGGGCTGCTTCATCTGGGGGTGCTGCTGCACGACGTGGGCAAGGGGCGGGGAGGGGATCACAGCGAGAAGGGGGCGGCACTCGCAGGGCCGATCTGCGCCCGGCTCGGGCTCTCGCCAGCCGACGCGTCCCACGTCGAGTGGCTCGTCCGCGCCCATCTTCGCCTCTACCACTGGGCGATGCGCCGCGACACGAGCGACGAGGAGACGGCGCGGGCGATGGCCCACGAGATCGGGACCTTCGAGCGCCTGCGCGATCTCTATCTGCTCACCGTCGTCGACCTCTCCACGACGAACCCGGCCGCGCTGACGAGCTGGAAGGCCCACATGCTCGACGCCGCGCTCGACGACGCCGACGCGGCGCTGCGCTCGCATGGCGAGCGGGACAGCGTCTTGCCGCGGGCCGAGGCGCTTCGCGCCGAACTCGCACGTGCGGTGGCCGACATGGAGGGGGGCATGCGCTTTCTCGACGGCATGTCGGAGCGCTACGTGCTCACGACCCCGCCCGAGCACGCGCGGGCGCACGCACGGCTCTGGGAAGAGGTCGAGCGAAGCGGACGCATGCCCCGCGCGCTCCTGCATCGGCAGGCCGAGAGCGGGCCGCGCGCGGACCTCGCCGAGCTCGTCGTGGTCGCATCGGACCGGCCCGGTCTGCTCGCCGACATCACCGCGGTCCTCGCCGGCCTTCGGCTCGCGGTCGTGACGGCGAGCATCCACACCCGCGAGAAGGAGAGGCTCGCCTTCGACGTCTTCGAGCTCCGCAAGCATGCGCTCGACGCAGGCCCCCCCGAGCCCGAGCTCGCCGAGCGGATCGAAAAGGACCTCTCCGAACTGCTCGGCGGCGGTGTGACCGCCGCGGAGCTGCTCCGCCCGCGGGCCAAGGCCCCGGCGTGGGCGCAGCGCAAGAGCCCCGCCGTGCGTACCGAGATCCTCGCCCACGGCGACGCCTCCAGCGAGTTCACCGTGCTCGACGTCTTCACCCGGGACCGCGTCGGGCTGCTTCACGCGATCGCGCGCACCCTCTACGAGACCGGTCTCTCCATCGCGCTCTCGAAGGTCTCGACCGAGGGCGACCGGGTGGCCGACGTCTTCTACGTGGTCGATCGGAGGACGGGGCAGAAGCTGTCGAGGGTGCGCGAGGCCGAGGTGGTGCAGGCCCTCCGCGCTGCCATCGCGGCGCTCGACGCCGAAGACGACGCGAGCGCGGCCCCCTGAGCCTCATCGCGCCGGCGATGCCGCGAGCATCCGCTCGGCGCACACGGACGCGATCGCCATGATCGGGAGCTGCGGGTTCACCCCGAGGTTGCCCGGGAACACGCTCGAGTCGGCCACGTGGAGGCCGCGCACGACGTGGTGCTCGAAGTCGGGGCCGACCACGCTGGTCCGCGCCGAGCCGCCCATGCGCGCGGTCCCGAAGAGGTGCGTCATCGACATCGTGTAGGCCCGCGGCGAGAGTGGCCCTTCGGTCTCGAAGCGCGCCATCGTTTCGGCGTCGCGCACGACGGGATCGAAGCCCGGGACGCCGGGATAGACCTCGGTCGCCCCCGCCGCGAGGAAGAGCTCGCCCATCTTCTTCACCGCGCTCCGGGCACGTCGCACGTCGTCGTCGCTCAGCGAGTAGAACACCTGTGGGCGGCCCGCGACGAGCCGCACGCTGCCCTCGCCGGAGGCGCGCAGCGCGGTGCCCCACACGGCGAAATGCGCGAGGTCCGGGAGGCGCTCGGCGAACGCACGGCCGTAGCCCGGGACGCGGCTCGCGAGGATCGAGAGGTCGAAGCCCAGCGCCTCGACCTTCAAGCCCTCGCCGCGCCAGCCCACGACCTCGTGCCCCTGCGTGGCGCCGAGATGGTTCTGCACCGGCTCGTCGAAGCGGCCGGTCACCGAGACCCCGGGGTGCGCGCTCAGGTGCTGGCCGACCGGGCCGTGGAAGAGCCCGCTCCGGAGCAGGAGCAGCGGCGTGCCGATGGCGCTCGCGGCCAGCACGACCCGCTCCGCCTTCACGTCGAAGCGGGCCCCGCCCGCGCTCGTCCCGGCCACGCCGAACGCACGCCGTCCGTCGTGGAGCACGCGATCGACCCGCATCCCGGTCAGGATGCGCGCGCCGTCCCGCTGCGCGTCGACGAGTAGGCTGCGGTCCATCGACAGCTTCGCGCCGTGGGGGCAGCCCTGCAGGCACCGGCCGCTCCCGACGCAGCCCTGCACGTTGCGCAGGATGGGGCGGGAGGCGACCCCGAGGGCGGCCGCCCCGCGCGCGAGGAGGAGGTTCTTCGCGCCCGCGACCGCGTTCTCGGTGGGGGCGATGCCGAGGCGGGTCCAAAGCGCATCCTCGTGCCGCCGTACCCGCGCCGGATCGAGCGTGTCGCGCAGCGAGGGGTCCGCCTCGATCCAGGCTGCGAGGGTCTCCTCGGCCATGCGCCAGCTGATCGCGCCATTCACCACCGAGGTCCCGCCGAGCACCATCCCCTGCAGGTACGGCATCGGGGCGTTGCCGAGGGCCATCGAGGTACCCATCTCGCGGTAGAGGCGGGCCATCGAGAGCAGCCCCGAGGCCACGAACGAAGCCGGCGCGGCGGCGTGGCCCTCCTCGAGCACGACGACGTCCTTGCCGGCCGCCGCGAGCGCCCGCGCGACCGTCGCACCTGCGGGACCGCTGCCGACGACCACCACCTCGGCGGAGAACGAGCGCGGCCCGTCGAGGGAGCGCCCGTCGAGGTGCACGATGACCGGCAGCGGCGGTGCATCCGCGGGCGTGCCGAGCGGCGTCACGACGTGGCGCGCTCGCACCGCGGGATCTTCGTAGTACGCGAAGGTCGCGAGGATCTTCAGCGTGGAGAGGATCTGCCGCGTCACGAAGCCGGTCTGGCCCGCCATCGCCTCGACGAAGCGGAGCTGCGCTGCGCGATCGAGGGAGGAGAAGGGCTTGCCGAAGCGCGGATCGAGCAGGGGCGCGAAGTTCGCGGCGTAGAGCATGCCCCGCAGGCCGGGCAGGAATTGCGGCCCGGTCGCAGTCTCGATCGCGCGGAAGAAGGCCGCCTTGTCGACGGCCTCGAAGGCCGGCAGTCCGTGCTCCTCCACCGGCCCGAGGACCGCGGAGAATAGAGCCTCGGCCCAGCGCCGCTCGTGCGGGCCGAGGCCGCTCACCGGTACCACTCCGGGATCCAGTCGATGCGGTGATCGCGCTCGAGGGTGAAGTACGTCGGGGTCTCGATGCAGCGGCCGCCGATCACCACGTAGCTCACGCCGATCAAGGCATCGGCACTGCCGGCCTCGAGCGCGACGAGCGGATCCTTCACGAGCCGCTGCCAGGGCGGGTTCGGCGCGCGTCCGTAGTCGATCACGAGCCCCCGGTCGAAGCCCGACGGCATGGGTACGCCGTCCGTCCCGGTCACCTCGTAGGGCCACTCGACGACCGGCTCGCCGCGGCGCCGCTTGGGACGGCTCGGCGCGTCGAGGCCGTCCTGAGCGAGGCGCACGTTCCAGCCGACGAGCTTCCCGGTCGGAGGGTGGCGGTAGAAGGTCTTCTGAAAGGTCTTCCAGGTCACGCGCTCGACGAAGGTCGGCAGGCCGAGGCTCGTGCCGCGGAAGGCGTAGCCCTCGAGCGCGGCGGGATCGACGGGGTGTCCCTCGACGATGCGCCGGCGCAGCTCGGCGTGATCGGCGTTCCGGAGGCTGCGGGCGATCGACATCGTTCAGCGGCTCCGCACGAACTCGAGGCGCCGCCGCGCCTCGGCGGCCTCGGGGGCCCGTGGATCGGCGCGCAGGAACGCCTCGTACTCGCCCGCGGCCTGCCGCCACGCCTCCCGGGCCGCGAGCGCATTCGCGAGCAAGTAGTGCGCGGTCGCGAAGTCCGGCTCCGACGCGATCAGCGCGCGCAGCATCGACTCGGCCTCGTCGCGGTGCTCGGCAGCGAAGTGCGCGAGCGCCAGCTCGGCCCGGAGCCCCGGCGGCGCGGGCGCCTCCTCGGCGTCGATCGCGGCGCTCAGGGCCCGGATGGCCATCGACGGATCGCCCGCCCGCCGAAGGCCGCTGCCGAGCGCGGCGAGGTCGGCCCGCTCCTCGGCGAGCGGCAGCGCGCGGCGCAGCTCGACGAGCGCCTGCGCGGTCTGCCCCTGCCGCAGGAGCAGGAGGCCGAGGTTGATGCGGCTCGTCGGCTCGCTCTCCGCGATCTCGATGACCCGCCGATAGGCCTCCATCGCGCCGACGTCGTCGCCGGCATCTTCGAGCGCGAGGCCCAGGTTCAGCTGCGCCGAAGCGAAGCCGGGCCGTAGCGCCACGGCCTGCCGCAGCATCGCGAGCCCCTCCTCGAGCCGGTCGGTGTCGCGGAGCAGCGCGCCGAGGTTGTTGAGCAACTCCGCGGATTGCGGCGTGGTCCCGGCGCCGTGCTCGATCGAGGAGCGGTAGGCGGCCTCGGCCTCGGCGAGCTCGTCGAGCATCTCGTGCGCCAGGCCCAGGTCGAGCCATGCGCGGAGGTCATCGGGGCGCTCGAGGACGATGCGGGTCAGGGCGATCCGTGCCTCCCGCGGCCGGCCGTCGGCGATCAGCGCTTCGGCCGACACGACCTCGGGGCTCGCGGGCAGCGCGTCCGCCTCGGCGCGCTCGTCCTCGAAGCGCAGATCCTCGTCGCCGGCGGTCGCCGCCGGGCGCGAGGGACTCGACGAGGAACAGCCGCCGGAGATCAAGAGCAGGGCCAGCACGGCGCGCGAATCCATGGGCCGGACGATACACGATCGAGCGGGCGCGGGCGGCGTGGCCCCGGTCTTGTCGAAAGGTTGCAGGCCGTTGCGCGTCTGGTGGCAGGTGCTTACCGAGCCCGCATCGAGGTCCGCCATGTTCATCGATCCGCTCTACGTCGTGCTGCTCGTCCCCATCACCCTCCTCTCGCTCGGCGCGAGCTGGGCGACGCGCTCACGCTTCGAGGCGTGGGCCCGCGTCCCGAATCGGCGCGGGGTCACCGGCGCGCAGGTCGCCCGCTTCCTCCTCGAGCGTGCCGGCCTGCACGACGTCGCGGTGGTGCCGAGCCACGGCGGCATGCTCTCGGACCACTACGATCCCGTTCGCCGCACCGTCCGCCTCTCCCCCACTATCTACCACGGAGGATCGGTGTCGGCGCTCGCAGTCGCCGCGCACGAGACTGGACACGCGCTTCAGCACGCCGAGGGCTACCTGCCCCTCGCGCTCCGCAACCTCGCCGTGCCCGTCGCGTCGCTCGGCTCGAACGTCGGGATGTTCTTCATCTTCCTCGGCGCGCTGCTCGCGTTCACCCAGCTCCTCTGGCTCGGCATCCTCCTCTTCTCGGCGACGGTGCTCTTCCAGCTCATCACACTCCCGGTGGAGTTCGACGCGAGCGCGCGTGCCCGGCGTCTGCTCGACGAGTGGTCGCTCGTCCTGCCTGGGGAGCGGCGCGGGGTGCAGGCGGTGCTCGGCGCCGCGGCGATGACCTACGTGGCGGCGGCCCTCGGCGGCATCGCGACGCTTGCGTACTACGTGCTGCGCGCGAGCGGCGACCGCTCACGCGCGTGAGCCCCAGAACTCCGGAGGCCTGCACGGCTTGACCGCGACCGCCCCCCGTGACGATGATCGGCGCCGTGCACGCCCCGACGAGAGGCGATTCCGGACCGCCGCCCGGAACGATGCTCGGCGGCCGATGGCGCCTCGTCCGTCGTCTCGCCGAGGGCGCGATGGGGTCGGTGCACGAGGGGGTGAACGAGGTCACCGGGCAGCGCGCGGCCTTGAAGCTGCTCAAGGCCGAGTTGCACGCCGATCCCGGGCTGCGGCGCCGCTTTCGGCGCGAGGCGTCGGTCCTGCAGGCGATCGAGCATCCCGGCGTCGTGCGTGTCCTCGAGCTCGGCGACGACGATGGAGCACAGAGCTACACCGTCATGGAGCTGCTCGTCGGCGAGACGCTCGCCGAACTCCTCGGCCGAGAGCCCAAGCTCCCGCCCTCGGTCGCAGTCCCCATCCTCCTCGGGATCTGCGATGCGCTCGCCGCGGTGCATCGACACGGGGTCATCCACGGCGACCTGAAGCCCGAGAACGTGTTCCTGCTCGCCGGGGCAGCGTCGCCGGTGAAGCTCGTCGACTTCGGACTCGCCAAGGTCGAGGGCCTCGAGCGCCTGACCCGCACGGGTGAGCTCAGCGGGACACCGGTCTACATGCCCCCCGAGCTCTTCACCGGGCAGCGGGAGATCGACGGGCGGCTCGACGTGTACGCGGTCGGCATCATCGCCTACCAGAGCCTCGCGGGGCAGCTCCCCTTCTCCACGCGACGCCATCCGGGGGCCCTGATGCGCGACATCGTGCTCGGGAAGGTGACCCCGCTCGAGCTGCTCGCCCCCGAACTGCCTGCGCCTCTGGCCGCGGCCGTGCGCCGAGCGATGGCGCCGCGCCGCGACGAGCGGACGGCCGAGGCAGGCCTGCTCGCCGCCGAGCTCGCGGCAGCGTGGAAGGAACGACCGTGAGCCCGCGCTGCCCGCGCCGGAGGTGAGGAATGCTCGCTGGACGCATCGACTTTCCGCTGCATCGGTCGGCCTGCTTGCGGGGCAACGTGCTCGGGGACCCCGTCGAGCGCGAGGTGCTCGTCTACACGCCCCCGGGCTACGACGAGACCCAGCCGCGCCGCTATCCGGTCGTCGTCGTGCTGCCAGCGTTCGGATCGAACCACCGCGCGCTCGTCACGTTTCGCCTCTGGGAGCGGAACCTCTTTCAGCTCTACGAGCAGCTGCTCGCGCGGGGTGAGACGCGCGAGGCGATCCTCGTGGTGCCCGACGCGACGAACCGCTGGGGCGGCAGCCAGTTCCTCGATTCGCCCGCGAGCGGCCCCTACCAGACCCTGATCGTCGACGAGGTTCTTCCCTTCGTCGATTCGCTCTACCGAACCATTCCGAGGCGGGAGGCGCGCGCCGTCGTCGGTCGCTCCTCGGGCGGCTTCGGGGCGCTGCGGCTGGGCATCGACCGACCGGAGGCGTTCGCGGCGATCGGCAGCCACGCGGGCGACGCCCTGTTCTCCGTGTCGCTCCGCCCGGACTTCACCCGCGCCGCGATGGCCCTGGCGCGACGAGGCGGGCTCGATGCGTTCGCGCGCCACATGGCCGAGCGTGGTCCGGAACTCCCGGGCGAGCACGAAGCGCTCGCGCTCTTGGCCTACGCAGCGGCCTACGCACCGCGCATGGACGCGCCCTTTCCCCACGTCGGGCTGCCCTTCGACGCCTTCGCGGAGGTCGTGCCGCCCGAGTGGCAGCGCTGGAGGGCGCAGGATCCGGTGGCCCTCCTCGAGCGCTTCCCCGCGGCCCTTGCCCACGCAGCGCTGGTCTACCTGGACGCCGGCGACCGGGACGAGCACGGCCTGCACTTCGGCGCCCGGCGGCTCGCAGCGCTCCTCGGCGCGCGCAGCGCGAACGTCGTGCACGAGGAGTTTCCCGGCGGCCACCGCGGCACGACCGACCGGTTCCTCGTCTCGCTCCGCCGGCTCATCGGCGTGCTCGCCGTCGACTGACGGTGCGCGCTCCAGGCCCACCCCGCCGCTCAGACGGGCAGGGGCCGAAGCTTCACGCCGAGGAAGTTCGCGATCGGCTGCGCCTGCGGCCGCGGCATGCTCGGAAGGCGGTTCTCGACGACCGCGCGGGCCCGCGCGTGGGGCTCTCCCTTCAGCGAGGGGAGCACGACCTCGGCCCATCGGAGCAGGGTCTTCGGGTCGGCGCTCGAGAGCGCGAGGTCGAGCACGGGCTCGAGCCGCTTCTGGTAGGCGACCGAGGCGGTGCAGAGCGCAGCGAAGGTCGCGACGAGCCCGTCCTTGGCGATCTCCGAGCACTCGGGGAACTTCTCGGTGAGCGCCGGCAGGTGACGCGCGACGCGCGCGGGCGCGAGACGTCCCATCACCGGCAGCGCCAGCGCCGCCGTCTGCGCGGCGCGCTTGTGCGGGGAGCCGATGCAGCCGATCAGCCGATCGATCGCCGGCACGAGGACCTCGGGGCGCTTGAGCAACCACTCCTCGATCACGCGCGCCGCGTTCGCCATCGGTGCGGGCTTGCCCGACGCGAGGTCGTCGGCGAGCTGGAGGACCGGGGGCGCGTCGGGGACGGCCGCGGTGATCGCCGCCACGAGGCCTGCGGTGGACTCCGTCGTTTCCAAGGGCGCGCTGGGGCCGCCGTTCGTCCGCACCTGCACGACGGCCTTCGCCGGGGGCTTCGGATCAGCCTCCTTCGCAGCCCTCGGAGGGGCGCTCGGAGGGGCCGCCTTGGGCGCTGCGGTCGAGGGGCCCGCGCGCAGGTCCGCCCTGTCCTTCGAGCTCTTGGGGGCGGTCCTCTTCATCGTGCGCGGTTCCTGTCGGAGATCGGGAGAACGATCCCCGCACGGCGCGGAGCATACGCGAAGTCACAGGGCTCTGCATGCGCGGCGACGCGTCCGCACGGCTCAGCGCGCATGCGGTCGTCCACGCTCGTCCTGGGTGCGCGGTCCTCCGCGATGCCGCCGTCCCCGGTGTCCTCCGCCGCCGTGGCCCGCGCCCGGCCGCGCTCCGCCCATCGCAGGGCGCGCCGGCTCGGGCGTCTCGACGAGGCCCGGCGGTGCCGCGACGTCCCCGCGGCGCTCGAGCTTCACCCGGATCAGCTTCTCGATCGACGCGAGGTAGGGGCGCTCCTCGTCGGTGCAGAACGAGATGGCGATGCCCTCGGCGCCGGCGCGGCCGGTCCGACCGATGCGGTGCACGTAGGTCTCGGGAACGTTCGGGAGGTCGTAGTTGACGACGTGGCTCAGGCCGTCGACGTCGATGCCGCGTGCGGCGATGTCCGTCGCGACGAGCAGCCGCAGCTGACCGGTACGGAACGCGCCCATCGCCCGGTCCCGCGCGTTCTGCGACTTGTTCCCGTGGATCGCCGCGGCGGCGATGCCCGCCTTCTCGAGCTGCCCGACCAGGCGGTTGGCGCCGTGCTTGGTGCGGGTGAAGACCAGCGTGTGGCGCATCTCGGGGTTCTTCGCGAGCAGCTCGACGAGCAGGCCCGGCTTGGCCTTCGGGTGCACGAAGTAGAGGTGCTGGGTGATGCGCTCCGCGGTCGTCGCCGGCGGCGCGACCGAGACCACCGCCGGGCTCACGAGGAGCCGGTCGGCCAGCTGCCGGATGTCGGGCGGCATCGTCGCGGAGAAGAAGAGGGTCTGCCGCTTCGGCGGCAGCTGCGCGATGACCCGCTTCACGTCGGGCAGAAAGCCCATGTCGAGCATGCGGTCGGCCTCGTCGAGCACGAAGACCTCGATGTCCCGCAGATGCAGCGCGCGCTGACCGAGCAGATCGAGCAGCCGCCCGGGGGTCGCGACGACGATGTCGACACCCTCGCGGAGCGCGGCCATCTGCGGCTTCTCGTTCACGCCACCGAAGATGACGGTGTGGTCGAGATCCATGCCCTGCCCGTAGACCCGGAGGCTCTCGCCGATCTGGCTGGCGAGCTCGCGGGTCGGGGTGAGCACCAGCCCGCGCAGGACCGGCTCGTCGCCCGCCCGCGCGTCGATCCGCTGCAGCATCGGCAGGGCGAACGCCGCGGTCTTGCCCGTGCCGGTCTGCGCGCAGCCGAGGAGGTCGCGACCCGCGAGCGCGGGCGGGATCGCCTGCAGCTGGATGGGGGTGGGAGTGGTGTAGCCCTCGCGTTCGACGTTGCGGAGCAGGACGGGGTCGAGCCCCAGCTGGGAGAAAGTCACCGCGCTTCCTAGCCGGGATCGGCGAAACCGCCACACCGTTCGATGCGAGGGCACGAAACGAAACGAGCGCCGGACCTCGCGGGTCGCGGCGCTCGCCTCGCTCGAAGGGGGCCGTGGCTCAGGGATCGCCGGCGGCCGCCGCGGCCTCGCCGTCCTCGGGCCCGCCGAGCTGGAAGGCCTCGGGGAGGCTCGCGATCTCGCCGAGCGCGGTGGTGAGCCGGCCCTGGGTCTCGACCGTCTCGTCCATGAGCTGATCGAGCTCCTGGATCTGGCGGACGAACTCGCCGAAGGCGCCGGTCTGCACCGCGAGGACGCCGGTCGAGCCCGCGCCGTCGATCGCGATCACGAACTCCGGCGTCGCCGAGATCTCGCCCTCGGGCGTCCACAGCGCGAACTCGCGCCCCGCGCCGGTCCGGGTGCCGCGCGCGAGCACGTGGCCTTCTTCGGTGCCGGCCTCGAGGAACGCGAGCTGGCCGATCACGCCGCCGCCTGCCTCTTCCGGGGCGAGCGAGAGCACGGCGCCGAAGGTGGCGTTGGCCCGCTCGTCCACGCCGCTCGCGGTGCGGTCGAGCTCGGCGCGACGCGCCTCGGGAAGCGCCGTGTTCGCGAGCCGCTCGATCGACTCCCAGATGCGCTGGAGGTTGTTGTGGTAGTGGAAGAGGTCGTCGACCGTTCCGGCGGCAAAGCGCCAGTAGCTGCGGCGCGAGAAGTTCTGCGCCGGCATCGGGTTCTCCATCGCGCGGAGCGTGGTGATCGACGCGTAGTCGACCGCCCGCGTCCCGTCGGTGCGGGCAGCGGCCTGCGCGATCCGATCGATCAGCTGCTGGGCCTCGAGCACCCGGGCCGAGGCGTCGTTCACCGTGTTGTAGATGGCGCGGCCGTCGCGGACCGAGAGGTTGTAGGTGATGTTCCGCTCGTGGACGCTGACGAAGCCGCCACCGATGACGGCACCGAGGACGAGGCAGATCGAGGCGACGATCAGCGAGCGCCCACGGGACTGGCGCCCGGTCTCGCTGTCGTCGACCGGCTTCTCGTCGATGACGAGGCGCACTTCCTTCGGACCGGCCGCTGCCGGGCCCGCCGCGAAGGGATCGGCCGGCGGCTTCGGCTTGGCCTTCGGCTCCTCGGCCGCCTTCGGCTGCGCGAAGGGCGGAGGCGCGATGTCGGGCCCGCCGAACGGCAGCTTCGCGGGGGCCGCGATCGGCGCCAGGATCGCGGGCGCGGCGATGGGCGGCGCGGCGATCGGGGGCGCGGCACCACCCGCCGCTGCGGCGGCGGGGGCCTCGGCGCCCTCGGCAGCCGCAGGCGCCGCACCCGGCGGCGTGATGGCCGGCGCACCCGGCGTGTTCGGGGTGATGGTGCGCCCGAGGCGCGCGCGGAGATCCTTCTTCGGCTTGTTGTCGGACATCGTGGGGAGAGCCTCGGAGCGCTGGTTTCGGGGCGTCTGCCTGGTGGGGCCGACGCTCGTTCGGGGGCTGGACGATAGAGGCCCGCGCGCGGGGGTGTCAAGCCACACCCGCGCGGAGCGAGGGCGGCTCAGCGCATCGCCGACCAGTCGCCGGTGAAGTCCGAGCCGAGCAGGGTTCCATCCCAGCGGCCCGGGCGGAGGCTGCTCGGGCCGGTGATCGGGGCGGTGCCGCGGAGGGTGATCGGATCGGCGCCGATCCGCGCCTCGATGAGCTCGCGGATCGCTGCGTCGGCCAGACCCGTGAGGGTCGAGCTGCACACCCCCATGACCGTGCCGCCCACGCCGGGGTAGTCGATGGCCGATTCGGCGGCGTCGGCGAGCCCCATGCAGAAGCCGTCGACGACCTCCGCGAGCGCGTCGGACAGCCCGCTCCAGCGGCCATCGCTCACCTCGTAGATGATCGCGTCGACGAGCCACGCGATCACCGAGCCGATCGAGACGTTCACCGAGTGCCGCTCGATGCTGAAGGTCCCGCACACCGCCGAGGCGTTGAACGGGCTCGGCGAGAAGCGCCAGTCGAGGATGTCGGTCGGGTCGGCGGTGAGCGGGCTGTCCCGGTACATGAACGTCACGCGGTTCCAGGTGTGCGAGCCGCGGTAGCTCCCCGAGACCGCGCCCGGCATGAGGACCATCGTCTCATCGACGTTCCAGGTCGTGAGCACGCTGTTCAGATCGGCGATGGCGCGGAACACCGGCCGCGACCAGGGCGGCAGGTACATGTCCACGTAGGGCGCCACGAGGTCGCAGATCGCGGTCTCGACCCAGCTCGGCAGGCCGAAGTCGATGCAGGTCGTCTCGCCGCCGAGGAAGCGGAAAGGCCCTTCGATGAAATCGAGGAACGCGCTGAGCCCCGAGGGCAGCGCCTCCCGGAAGCGCAGGCTCGAGGTCATCGACCAGGTCCCTGCGAGGTCCGGGCTCTCGATGTCGCAGACCCCGCGCTCGACGCACATGCCCGCCTCGCACACGCGGGTGCTCGGGCAGTCGGCGTCGGCGATGCACGCGCCGCCGGGCCCCGGCACGCACGCGCCGGCCATGCACTCGAGGCCGATCGGGCAATCGGCGCTGAACGCGCAGGCGCAGACGCCCTCGACGCACAGGAAGCCGGCGGGGCACATCGTCGGGTCGGTGCACGGCACCGGCAGGCGCGGGTCCGGCGTGCAGCGGCCGGCGATGCAGAGCTGGCCGGTCGTGCACGCGTCGTCGAACTCGCAGACCTCGCCGCTCGGAGAGGGCTGGATGCAGACGCCCATGCGGCACTCGCCGGGCGCCGGGCAGACGCCGCACCGGGTCCCGTCGCCGGGAGGCGGCGGGTCGGGGTCGGGCACGCAGCGCGGCACGCCTTCGACGGCGGCGCACACGAAGCCGCTCGGGCAGAGGCGCGATTCGCTGTCGCACTCGGGCCGCAGCTCCGGGGCATCGAGGCCCGCGGCGTCGCGCCCTCCCGGCCCGGCATCGACGGGACGCCCTGGGCTGGCGCAGCCTCCTCCGAGGGCGGCGAGCCAGAGCGAGAAACCAACGAGGACGAGCGCGCGCATCGGAACTCCGAGGAGAGAGGCGCGAGACTATCACGCCCCGAAACGCGCGCGGCCCGCCTTCCACGAGGAGGCGGGCCGCCGCGAGCAGGATGCCGCGCCGTTCACTCGGCGCAGGGATGGCCCGCCGGGTAGTCGTTGCGGAGCGGCCCGATGTTCACAATCGAGACGCCATTCTCGTAGATGCCCACGGCCTCGCAGCCGAGGCGCTGCACCTCGCCGCCTTCGGCCGGCACGCCCCAGCCCTCGACGCGGATCGTCTCGAAGCCGGTCGCCGGCGCGCTGATGTTCGCCGTCGCGTAGAGGCCGTCGACCTGGGTGAAGAGGCTGCTGTTGTCGGGGTTCTCCATGCCGTCGAAGTACGCGATGTGCGGATCGGAGGCCTCGGCGCCGTTGAAGATCTCGGTCCCATCCGCGCGGAACAGGCGGACGACGGCGCCGCGAACGGCGTCTCCCTCGCAGTCCTGCACCTCGCCGGCGATGATGGCCGTGGTCGGGACGCGCATGAAGCCATATGCCGCAGGGATCAGGTTGAGGGTCGAGACCGACACCGCGTTCCCCTCGACCGAGCCGCCCGCGCTCGCGGGAGCGGACTCGTTGATCTGCGCCGAGTCGACGAAGGTCGCCGACATCGTCGCGCCGCGGCGCTCGAAGACGCGGTAGGCGTACCAACCGTTGGCCGGCGCGGTCACCATACCGTTGCCCATCGAGTCGGTCTCGAACTCCTGGCAGTCGCCATCGCAGGTCTCGCGCACGACGTTGTCGGGGAAGAACCAGACGCGGGCCATGCGCACCTCGTCGCCCGAGCCGAAGCCACGGAGCTGGAACTCGAAGTCGACCGGGTCGCCGCCAGCGGGCGCGCTCGCGGTGCCGAGGCAGCCCATCACCGCGGGGGCGGCCGTCGGGTTCGTCGGCGTGCCGACCGTGAGTGCGGGCAGGTCGCCGATCGGGCTGTCGGTGCCGATCGGGCCCGCATCGGTGCCGCCATTGTTGGAGCCGCAGGCCGCGAGCCCGAGGCCGAGCAGACCCGCGCCGAGGACCGAGGTGGGACGAAGGAGGACGTGACGAGACCAAGCGCTGCTGAGCATGGGACCCTTTCCGTTCGGAGGCGCCGATTCTGCACGCTCCGCCCCGCCCCGGGTCAACGGGGCCGTGTGCGGACCCTCGCGCACCGGCCTCGGTCAATAGCGGAGCCCGACGCGCGCGCGGACGAGCCCCACCTCGCCCATCCGGCTCCCCATCGCGTCGTCGAAGGCCCTTCCGGGAACGAGCAGACCGCCCTCGATTCCGCCATTCAGCTCCACCCCGGTCTCGGCGCTGAGCGCTCCGTGCATGAGCACCGACGCATCCACCTCGAACCCGAAGTCGCGCTGGGTCGGGTCGCCCCCGCGGAAATTCACCGAGCGTGACTCGAGGCGCTGCGCGTACGGATCCACGACGTCGGCGCTCGCGAACGCCAGCACGCCCCCGAGCCGCACGTCGATCCAGTCGAGCGGCCGCCACGACAGGTGTGGGAAGAAGTAGAACGCGCCCGAGACGCCGCCGTTCGTCGGCAGGAGCGCGCTGCCCCGAGGGGGCCTTCCCCCCACGACCGGGTCCTCGGCCAGGAACGCCGCGCGGGCGCTCATCATCGCCAGGACCTCGGGAAACAACACGAGCCCGATCCGGTGATCGGGGTCCATCGTCCCGCGCCGCTCCGCGCCGTCCTCGGGGTTCGAGTCGCCGCTCGCGTAGCCGCCTTCGACGATCAGATCGAAGTGCGTCCCGGTGCGTCCGAGCTGCGCGGCGACGAGCAACTGCTGGACCTCCGCCCGAGGCCGCTCGGCCGTGCGCGTCATCGACGTCGAGCCGAGGAAGAGCGCGCCCTCGGCGGCGACGAAGAAGTTCCCGCCGCTCGGCTCGGGGGTCACGAAGCGGCCGAAGAGATCGATCGCGAAGACCCGCAGATCGTCTCCGACGTGGTTGTCCTGGTGCCGGTAGGCCACGTAGCCGCCGAGCCGGCTCTCGCCTTCTTCGTAGTACGCGGCGACGAGGCCCTGGAACGCGAGATCCCCGCAGCCGGTGAAGCCCGTGCCCCCCGAGAGGCCTGGCTGCGCACAGGGCCGGTCGAAGTCCGCGAGCAGATCCCAAGCGACCCAGTCCGCGGCGATCGCGAGGTGCAGGGGCGAGCTCGTGCCGAACGGACGCGTCGCGAAGAGCACCCGCCGCACGAGATCGCCGAAGCGCGCATCGCCGAAGGGTGGCGGGGTCGAACCGTCGTTCGCCACGATGCCGAGACCCCACGAGAAGCCCATCTGTCCAACCCGCAGCACACCGGCGTCGCTGAACCACTCGAGGTACAGGTGGCGGAGGCGGATGCCTGGATACCCGAATGCGTCCCGGCCCCAGGCCGCGGGGCGCGTTCCGATCGCGAGTTCGCCGAACGCCACGCCGAAGAGGAGGTCGGTCTCGCCGACCAGCCGGAGCAAGGGCACCGGGTTGCCTTCCGCGTCGCGCCGCTCGGAGAGCGAGATCTCGGCCCGGAGGCGAAGCCATTGCTCGCCCCAGTAGTTCTGCCCGAGCTCGGCTGGCAGCGATCCGTCCCCCGGCGCGCGGAGCGGCACGTCGCTCATCGCGTTGCCGCGGAGCTGGTAAGTCCCTCCGATCCGCGCCCGCACCGCGAGGCCATCCTCCGGCTCGGCCGGGACCTCCTCCGGGGCGCCCGTGGCCGCATCGCGGCCGCTCGGGGGAACCGACTGCGCGCCCGCCTCCGAGGCCCATGGCCCCGCGAGGGCGACCGCGATCGAGACGAGTGCGAGGCGGAGCGACGACACAGCCGCGCGATGTTCCCCCGTGACCCCGCGATGCACAAGCGCCGCGCGAAGGCGGCAGGCCCGCTCGGAGAGCACGGTCCGACGCGCCGCTGCAACGAGAACGACCCGAAGGGCGGGCCACCAGGTGGACCCGCCCTCGGGACGTGCGCCGGTCAACGCCGGCCTCGGCTCACTTCAGCAGGCTCAGCGCGATCTGCGGGGCCTGGTTCGCCTGGGCGAGCACCGAGACGCCGACCTGCATCAGGATGTTGTTCTTCGTCATCTCGGCGCTCTCGTTCGCGACGTCGACGTCGCGGATCCGGCCGTTGGCGGCGGTCACGTTCTCGCGCGCCGAGGCGAGGTTCGCGATGGTGACCTGCAGGCGGTTCTGCGCGGTGCCGAGCGAGGCGCGGCGGGTCGAGAGCGCGTCGATCGCGACGTCGATGGTTCCGAGCGCCGCCTGCGAGCCGCTCTGGGTCGTGAGGTCGACCGCCACGCCCGAGGTGAGCGTGGAGAAGCTGGTGTTGGAGATGGAGATGTTGATCCGGTCGTTCAGCGTGCTGTTGATGCCGACCTGCAGATCCGTGACGTAGGTTCCGTCGAGGAGGTTCAGCCCGTTGAACTGGGTGACCGCGGAGATCCGATCGATCTCCTCCTGGAGGTCGAGGGCCTCGTTGTTGAGGAAGCCGCGCTCGGCCGAGCCGAGGGTGCCGTTCGCGCTCTGCACCGCGAGCTCGCGGATGCGGACGAGGGAGCCGGCGATCTCGTTCATCGCGCCCTCGGCGGTCTGCAGGAGCGAGATGCCGTCGTTCGAGTTCCGCTCCGCCTGCGCGTAGCTGCGGATCTGCGCCTTGAAGCGCTCGCTGATCGCGAGGCCGGCCGCGTCGTCCGCCGCAGAGTTCACCCGCAGACCGCTCGAGAGCTTCTGCATGTTGCCCTGCATGCGCATCTGCGTAGCGTTGAGGTTGCGCTGCGCGTTGATCGACTGCGTATTCGTCATGATGCTGATGGCCATGTGTCTCCTCCGTGAGATGCGTTGCGGCGTAGTGCCGTAGCCGAGCCTCCATCGCGCGACGGACGCGTTCGCTCGCGGGCTTGGTTCCGCGGGCGCTCGCCCCCGTCGTGGTCTCGAGCAGGCTCGCTGAGAACAATCGGCTGCCGCGGCCCAGGGTTGAAGGAATTCTGACGCGTCCTCGCGTTGTTGACGCTCGCCCATCTCCGCGAGATTGCGTCGGATTCTTGACGCTCCGAGGAGCGCGGCGGTGCTACAGCTCCCCCATGCGTCGGGCCGCTCTCGCACTCCTCTGTCTGCTCGCTTCGTGCGGCGAGTCCGAGCCCGTTCCCTTCGGACTCGATCGACCTGCCACCTCGCCGCCGCCCTCTCCATCGTCCTCGCCTCCGCCGAACCTCGAAGCCGAGACACGGACCTGGCCACCGGGCACCACGGGCGTGGACGTCGATGGTGCGCGCTGGGAGTCCGCGCGGTCCGTGCTTGCGACGCTTGCGGTCGATGTCGACCGCGACCGCGACCGCGACTTGCTCGTGCTCGTCGCGGGCGACGACCTCGCGGCGGGCGCACTGTCGCTCGTGCTCGCGCGCCGCACATCGGAGGCCTTCGAAGAGGAGTCTCTCGGAGAGCAGGTCGCTGCGCCCGACGGCTGCGCGGATCGCCGCGTCGAGTTCGTCCCGCTCTCGTCGGAGCACGCGATCGCGTCGGTGCGTTGGTCCTGCCCCAACCGCAACGACGCGGAGCTCGAGCACGCTGCGCTCGTCGTCGGCCTCGGTGCCCTGCCTCGGCTTCTCGAGCGCTTTCGCTGGCGCGGCGGCGCGTCCGACGGTCTCACCTTCTCCGCCGCGGACCGCGACGAGGACGGGCACGAGGACGTGATCGTCGAGGCGTTCGTCGGCGAAGCCCGCGCCGCGCTCGTGTACCGCAGCACCGCGGCAGGTCTCGCGCGCGATCCCGACGCTCCCGAGGCCGCGGTCGTGGCGCTGGTCGATGCGGCCCGCAGCTCGGTGCGTCGCAGTCCCGAGGTCGCGCTCCGAGGGGCTGACGCTGCGCTCGGGCTGTGGGAGGCGCTGTGCCGAGAGGGCGAGCGCGCGCGGCTCACGGTCGGCACGAGCGCAGGGATCGCTTGCGGCGATTCGGTGGCAGCGGCCCGTGCGCGCGCTGTCGCGGTCGCGGCCCATGCCCGGCTCGGTCACGTCGCGCAGGCCCTCGCGCTCGAGCGGGCTCTCGGGCCCGTCGAGGGGCGCCTGCGCGAGCCGGAACGGCGGATGCTGCGCGATGCGTTTGCCGCCATGCCCGCGGAGACGCCGGCGCTGCGGACCAGCGTCGCGGCCCTGCCGCTCTCGGGATCCGTCCGTCGCTCGACGCTCGCGTTCGAGGACGAGGACGCGCTGCTCGTCCTGGCCGGGGAGCCCCGCCGCGTGCGCCTGCTCGACGGCACCGTCGAGCCCGCGTCGGCGATGGAACCGGCGCTCACCGATGCCTCGGGCGCGATGCAGCTCTTCGGCATCGAGCGCCGCTGCGAAGGCACGGTGCTGCTCGTCGCACCGCGGGGCGTTCCGTTCGCCTCGGGCACCGTACTCGTCGCGCCTCGGCCGGTTCCGCGCGGTGCGCCGTGCCCCGAACTCACGCCGTTGCTGCGCGCCGATGCCGACGGCTTCGTGCCACTGGGCTGGGCCCCGCAAGGGGCGCTCCTCGCGCGCCTGGACGAACTCTGGCTCGTGCCGCTCGACGCGGCCGGCGGCTCGTCGGGGACGCCCACCACGTTGATGCCCGACGCCCCGGCGCCGGTCCCGGTGCCGCCTGGTGCGGCACGGCCCGACCTCTCGGCCTACGCGCTCGCGACCGAGCACGGTGTGCTGGTGGTGGCGCGCGGGGAGACGCCCAGCGTGGTGCTCGTTCGCCCCGAGGGCTACCGCCACGAGGGCACGGCCATCGACGTCGCGATCTCACCGAGCCAGCGCCGCCTCGCTTGGCTCAGCGGCGAGCAGCTCGTCTGGGTGGAGCGTTGAGGGCTGCGCGGCGCGCCCCGGCTCAGCGGCGGGGGTCGAAGCGCGAGACCCGGGCGAGCTCTTCGAAGAGCCGCTTCTCGTCTGGGCTCGGCTCGCTGGGCACCGCGACCTCGAGGACGACGTAGAGGTCGCTGCGGGCCCCGCTCGCGGTCGTGTAGCCGCGCTCCTTCAGTCGGATGCGGCGCCCGGTCGAGCTGCCCGGCGGCACCTTGATCTTCACCTCGCCGTCGAGGGTCCGAACGGGTACCACCGCGCCCAAAGCGGCCTCCCACGGGCTGATGCGAAGGGCCGCGAGCACGTCCTCGCCGTCCATGCGGAAGTGCGCGTCGGCCACGAGGCGCACTTCGAGCAGCAGGTCTCCTGCCGGCCCGCCGAGCGGCCCCGGGCTGCCCCGACCCCCGAGCCGAATCTTCTGGCCGTGCCGGACGCCAGGCGGGATCTTCAGGGTGATCTTCGAGGTGCCCTGACCCTCGGTGTGGATGCTGAGTTCGCGCGGGCCACCGACGAACGCCTCTTCGACGCCGAGCTCGAACGTGGTCTCGGTGTCGCCCCCCCGCCGGGGCGCTTGCGGGCGGCCCCGTCCGGGCCGACCGAACGGGGCGCCTCCGCCGAACGGGGCGCCTCCGAACTGCCCGGAGAAGAACTGCTCGAAGAGCGAGCCCAGGTCGCCCTGCTCGGCGCCCGGGATGCCCCCGAAGTCGAAGCGCACGCGCTCGGTCCCCGGTGGCGGCTGCCGTCCCTCGGAGACGGCCTTCCAGGCCGTCCCGTAGCGGTCGTAGAGCTTCCGCTTGTCGGCGTCCTTGAGGACGTCGTTCGCCTCGTTGATCTCCTTGAAGCGGTCTTCGGCGCCCGGCTCCTTGCTCACATCCGGGTGGAACTTGCGCGCGAGCTTGCGGAAGGCCTTCTGGATGTCTGCCTCGCTCGCGTCGCGAGGCACGCCGAGGATCTGGTAGTAGTCCTTGTAGCTCACGGCGATGTTCCGAGGCGCCGCAAGGTGGCCACGGGCGCGGCGCGGTCAACCGCTCCGGTCACGGGGGCGGCTCGACCGGCGGCGGCTCGGCGAGCGTCTCCGACGAGGGTGGAGGCAGCGTGGTCTCGGGCCCGCTCTCGCTGTCAGCGGTGGGCGATGGTTCGGCCCCGCCGATCCCCGGAGCCAAGCGGACCGGGGTGCTCGGTCGCTCCGGAGCGGGATCCCCGCCACAGCCCGGGACGCAACCGGTGAGGAGGAAGGCGAGCGAGAGCCAGCGCATCGGTCGAGGAGTGTACCCGGTCGTCACTTCAGGCGCTGGCGCAGCGAGAGGGCGAAGGCGTCGGCGCTCGTCAGGTCGAGCCCCGCGACGCGCACGTGCTGGCCGCGCTCGGCGCTCACCTCGAGCGTCACCCGTCCGCGCTGCGCCGGAACGAGCACGTCGAGCGTCAGGTCGAAGACCGCGCCGCCGAGGAGCAGCGCCGCCCCGATCGCGGCGAGCACGAAGTCTCCTCCGCGCACGCCGTCGAAGATCCAGATCCCCCCGACGAGGACTCCGAGCGCGAGGGCGATTGCCCCGACGTAGAGGTGCAGGCGGGGATAGCGAACCTCCCGCTCCACGCTGCGTATCCCCGCGAACGCGAAGGTCGTGCGCCGGGACCGGAGCACACGCCCGAAGGCGCGGGTCCGCTCTTCGATCTCGAGGCCGGGGCCGCTCAGGCGAAGACACACCTCCCGCCGGGCACCAACGAGCGCAAGGAGCCCGCGCAGCGCCCATCCGACGAGGGCGATGCCGGTCAGGAGCCGCGCGGCATCGACGAGCGGGCTCCGGCGTGGACGCGCGCGTACCCCGTCGAGCACGGCATCCTCGGGACCTACGGCCAGGGCGGGGACGAGCGCGGTCCCGAGGGCCTGCAGCGCAGGCTCGAGCCCGCGGGTCGAGAGCACGCTCGCGAGGGCGCGACGGGCGGAGTCGGAGGCCGAGCCCGCGAGCGCGCTGAGCCGGGCCGCGTTCCTCGCGCGGGCCTGGGGACTCCTGGCGCGCTCGCCGCTGCCTTCGTCCACGATCCGCTGGGCGATCTCGCGCTGTACCGCATCGAGCGGATCGGGCTCGAGCCCCACATCGAGCGCCGCGACGAGCGAGAGCGGCGTCGCGAGCTCGAGGAAGTCGAGGTGGCGGACGAAGCGGGTCGCCAGCGCCGCACGCGAAGCTGCGTCCGCCGCGGTCCATGCGCGCCCGAATCCACGCACCGCGGCCACCGCGAGGAGGGTGCGCTCGGCGTCGGTCTCGGCGCCGCGGCCGAGCACGACGACGAGGTTGCCCGCGCTGGTGCGTGCCTCGTCGGGCTTCAGGTGGTGCTCCTCGGCCCGTCGCTCGACGTACTCCGTGCCCGCGAAGAGCAATCGCCCCTCGGCTTGGCGGCTCAGGACGTCGAAGGCCAGCGCCGCCATCCTCGGCCCGGCCGCGAGCCCATCGAGTTCGTGAGCGAGCGCCGCCGCGAGGCCGTCGCGGACTCCGGCAGCGGAAGGCGCCTGTCGGGGGTCGGCGGCCATGCGAGGGCGCCGAAGATAGCAAGGGCATGTCGACAAGCCATCGCGCCCGTCCGGCCGTCCATCGCGCTCCCCGTTGACGTCGTGATCGGCGTGCCTAGCGTGCGGCGCGTTCCGACGCTGCCGCGACGCGGGCCCAAGAGGTGGGCGCCCCGCGACGCACCCCGAGACCGTGTACGCGGGCGTCCGTGTTCCGTCCGTCGATCCCTCGAAAGGAGACCGCCATGCTGAACCGTTTCGATCCCTTCGCCGAGCTGAACCGCCTGCACAACGAACTGCTTCGCCCCGACCCCAGCCCCCGCGCAGCGTGGGCCCCGGCGGTGGACATCATCGAGCGCCCCGAGGTCATCGTCGTCCACGCCGAGCTGCCCGGGGTGAAGCCGGAAAACCTGAAGATCGACATCGAGAACAATGTGCTCACGCTCCGCGGGGAGCGCCGAGGCGAGTCGAAGAAGGAGGAAGGCACGCTCCACCGCGTCGAGCGCTTCGACGGGAACTTCTGCCGCCAGTTCCTCCTGCCCCGCACGGTCGATCCGGAGCGGATCGAGGCGGAGTTGAAGGACGGCGTGCTCACGGTGCGCCTCCACAAGCGCTCGGAGGTGAAGGCGCGGCAGATCGCCGTGAAGGCGAGCTGACCCGTCGCGGGCCGCCTGGGGGCTCGCCCCTCAGGCGGTCGCGCGCGGCGCGGTGCTCGGGCGCACGCTCCGCGCCGGGGCGAAGGCGTCCTCGATGAGCTGCTGCTGCTCCAGCTTGTGGGCCTTTTCCGAGCCGGTCGCAGGGCTCGCGCTCTCGACGCGGCTCACGCAGCGGAGCGGGCCGAAGCGGCCATCGAGCATGGCCGGCAGGCGTGCGTTGATGAAGTACCAGGCTCCGCTGTTGAACGGCTCTTCCTGGACCCACACGATCTCGGTGCCGGGCTCGTAGGCGGCGAGCGCCTCCTTCACGTCCCCCTCGCGGAGCGGGTAGAGCTGCTCGAAGCGCACGATCGCGACGTCCTCGCGCCCCTGAGCCTTCCGGTGCTCGGCCAGCTCGTAGTAGAGCTTGCCGGAGCAGCAGAGAACCCGGCGGACCTTCTTCGGCTGGGTCTCGCGATCGGCGATGAGCCGCTGGAAGGAGCCGGACGTGAACTCGTCGAGACTGCTCACCGAGTTCGGGCTGCGGAACAGGCTCTTCGGCGACATCACCACGAGCGGCTTGCGCCACGGGCGCACGACCTGGCGGCGCAGCGCGTGGAAGACCTGTGCGGCCGTCGTGAGGTTGACGACCTGGATGTTGTCCTCAGCCGCGAGCGCCAAGAAACGCTCGAGACGCGCCGAACTGTGCTCCGGTCCGCCCCCCTCGAAACCGTGCGGCAAGAGCAGCACGAGGCCCGAGAGCCGGTGCCACTTGTCCTCGGAGCTCACGATGAACTGGTCGATGATCACCTGCGCGGTGTTGGCGAAGTCGCCGAACTGCGCTTCCCAGACCACGAGGCCATCGGGGCAGTCGAGCGAATAGCCCCACTCGAAGCCGAGCACGCCCGCCTCGCTCAGCGAGCTGTCGTGGATCTCGAAGCGGGCCTGGCTCGTGCCGAGCGCCGCTCCGATCTGAGCGAGCGGCGTGTGCGTCGCGCCCGTGTTCTGGTCGCTGACGACGGCCTGCCGGTGGCTGAAGGTGCCGCGGCGGGCATCCTGCCCGGTGAGCCGCACCGGGTGGCCCTCGGTGAGCAGCGTCGCATAGGCGAGGTTCTCGGCGACGCCCCAGGGCACGGGCTTGCCCTCTGCCGCATCGAGGTACTTCTGGCGCTCGGCGGCGACCTGCCGCATGAGCTGCATCCCCGCGGGGACGGTCCCGAGACTGCGGAGCAAGGCCTCGAGGGTCGCGCGGGGCACACCGGTCGCGGTGTCCGGCACGCTGGCCTCGGCGCCGCCTCGGTAGGGCGACCAGAGGCCGGTCATCGAGCTCACCTCGAACGACCGCTTGGTCCGCCGGACCTCCTCGAGGGCGTCCTCGAGCCGCTGCCGGCGGTCCTTCACGATCGCGTCCGCGTCGTCCTGGGTGATGCGCCCGTGCTCGAGCAGCTTCTGGACGTACACCGCCCGCGGCGGCTCCTTCTCGTCGATGGCGCGGTACATGAGCGGCTGGGTGAAGCGCGGCTCATCGCCCTCGTTGTGGCCGTACTTGCGGTAGCAGTAGAGGTCGACGCAGACGTCCTTCTTGAACTTCTGCCGGTACTCCGCGGCGAGCTTGGCCACCTGGGCGACCGCCTCGGGGTCCTCGCCGTTCACGTGGAAGACCGGGCAGCGCAGCATCCGCATCAGGTCGGTGCAGTAGCGGCTGCTGCGCGCGTCGCCCGGGTTCGTCGTGTACCCGATCTGGTTGTTGATCACGACGTGGACCGTGCCGCCGGTCGAGTAGGCCGGCAGGTACGCGAGGTTCAGCGTCTCGGCGACCACGCCCTGGCCGATGAAGGCGGCGTCGCCGTGGATGAGCAGCGGCAGGACCCGTGAACGGTCGGCGTCGCCCCGGCGGTCCTGCTTGGCGCGGACGCGCCCCTCCACCACCGGATTCACCCACTCGAGGTGCGAGGGGTTGAAGGAGAGGGTGAGGTGCACCTTCTTGCCGGAGAAGACGCGATCGGAGGAGTAGCCGAGGTGGTACTTCACGTCGCCGCGGCCCTTGAAGCGCTCGGCATCGTTGTCCTCGAACGCGGCGAGCATGTCGTGCGCCGGCAGCTCCATGACGTTCAAGAGCACGTTCAGGCGGCCCCGGTGGGCCATGCCGATGACGACCTCCTCGACCCCGCCCCGCGCGCCCCCGTCGATGAGCAACTCGAGGAGCGGGATGGTGCTCTCACCGCCCTCGAGGCTGAAGCGCTTCTTCTTCGTGTAGGCCTTGTCGACGAAGGTCTCCCAGACCTCGGCCTCGGTGAGCTTGCCGAGGATCTGGAGCTGCTGGTCGCGGCTCAGGGCGATGCGGTTCTGGGTCGGCTCCATCTGGCCGAGCAGCCAGTCGCGCTCGTCGTTGTCCTCGACCTGGGTGATCTCGGCGCCGATGGTGCGGCAGTACGTCGCCTTGAGGCGTGCGACGATCTCCGAGAGCGGCAGGCGCTGGCCCATCGCGTTGAAGACCGTGGCCGGATCGACGTTGCCGAGGCCGAACTGGACCGGCTCGAGGTCGGAGGCGGGCTTCTCGGCGAGGCCGAGGGGGTCGAGGTCGGCGAACAGATGGCCCCGTACCCGGTACGCGTTGACCATCGCCGAGACCCGGCTCTGCAGCTCGGTCGCGGTCGCGGTCTCGGCGCTCGGGGCGAAGCTCGTCCGGGACGGGACCGGCGCCGGGGAGAGCGCAGAACTCGAGGCAGCGGGGCTCGTCACCGCGCCGGGGGAGCTGAGGTGGCCGGGCGACGTGGTCCCGAGCGCGGTGCGCCGCGGAGGGAGCAGATCTTCGGAGAGCCCGTCGAAGTACGCCCGCCACCGATCGGAGACGAGCGAGGGGTTCTCGCGGTACTTGAGATAGAGCTCCTCGACGAGGCCCTGGTTGACGCCGAAATCGCGAGTCATCGTGCCTTCCTGGGCGTCCTCCGAGCGCGTCTCCCCCACGCCCTCGGGCCGGCGGAGACGGCGGGCGAGCGCCCGATCGTGGCGGGGATGGTAGCGCCCTCGTCCGCGGGCGACCACCGCGATCCCGCGGCCCCTCGGCCCTGCCGAGGTCAGCCCTCGTCCAGACCGAGCGCGAGCAGCCGCACATCGCCCCGCGGCGCGGCGAGCAGGTCGAAGGGCGCCGAGGCGAAGCGTTCGGCGGCGGCGCGCGCATCGGCCTGGCCGGTGGCCTCGGCGTGTTCGGCGAGACGGAGCAGGGCGAGCGAGCGTCCGAGCGTCAGCGCGAAGCGCCGCGCGCCCGCCTCGACGTCGAGCGGCGAGGTCCCGCCGGTCTCCATGAGCCATCGCAGCGCGCGCTCGATCGCGTTTGCCGCGTCGGATGCCGTCCGCGCGAGCGGGCCGGTGCAGGCGGCACGCAGCCGCGCCACCTCGGCGAGGAGCGCCGGGCCGGTCTCGGGCGAGGTCGCGAGCGCCCGCACCGCGTCGAGCGAGAGCACGTTCGTCGTGCCCTCCCAGATCGGGAGCACCTGCGCGTCGCGGAGCAGCACGGGCAGGCCCGTGTCCTCGACGTAGCCCGCGCCTCCGAACGACTCGAGCACCTCGCTCAGCACCGCGACCGTCTGTTTGCCCGTCGTGAGCTTGGCGAGTGGGGTGAGCAGGCGCAGAAGTGCCTCGTCGTGCTCTTCGGCCTGCCCGGCTTCGACCCGACCGATCCGGGCGACGACGTCGAAGACGAGGTGCAGGCCCGCGATCTGCTCGGCGACGAGCCCGGCCAGCGTATCGAGGTGCAGCGGCTTGTCGGCGAGCGGCGCCCCGAACGCGACGCGCTTGCGGGCATAGTCGCGGGCCAGGGCGAGGCCGCGCCGGGCGAGCGCGACGGCGGTCACGGCGTTCCAGGTGCGGGTGACGTTGAGCATCGGGGCGATGTGCCGGACGCCGTGCTCGGTGCCGGCGAGCGCGGTCGCGGGCGTGCCGCGCAGCATGAGCTCGGCGGTCGGCACCTTGCGGGTGCCGAGCTTGTCCTTGAGGCGGTTCACCTCGATGTGCCGGAGGCGTCCCCGCTCGTCGCGGAGCTCGAGGTAGAAGAGCGCGAGTCCGCGTCCGCCCGGGCCGTTGCCTTCGGGCCGCGCGAGCGTGAGGGCCATCTGCGAGGTCGTCGCCGAGGTGAACCACTTGCGGCCGTGCAGGCGGTGCGTGCCCGCGACCGGCAGCCCCCCGAGGTCGCTCGCCTCGACCGCGACCGTCTCGGAGCGGCCGACGTCCGAGCCGCCCGTCGACTCGGTCATCCATTGGCCGCTCGTCCAGAACGTCGCGGGTTCGCGCGAGGTGAGGCGCGGCAGGGCGCGCTCGATGGCCTCGCGGTGCCCCGAGGCCAGGAGCGTGCGCGCGGCGCCGTCGGTCATGGCGAGCGGGCACGAGTAGATGTCGGTCGAGGGGCCGAAGAGGTAGGCGAGGGCGAACTGGTGCACGCGCGAGTGCGCGCCGTGCCGCCGCTCGTAGGCCGTAGCGACCACGCCTTCCTCCGCGGCGATGGCCTCGGCCCGCTTCCAGAGAGGAGTGATCTCGATCTCGTCGATGCGCTCGCCCCAGGGGCTCCAGGTCGTCAGTACCGGCTCGTTCTGCCGGTCGGCGAGCGAGAGCGGATAGAGCTCCGCGGCGAGCGCGCCCATGCGCTCGAGGGAAGGGCGCACCTCGGCGAGGACCGCATCGGGAAGCCGGCGGGCGAGCAGGGAGCGGAGCGCGCGGTCCTCGGTCCACTGGTTGCCGAGGCGCGGCGGCGGCTGGTTGAAGGGCGCGAAGTCCATCGGGCTCGGGAAGCTAGCCTGCGACCGAGGGGATGACACGGGATGGAGGGACCTCTATCCTCGCGTCCACGTGACTGCGGTACCCGAGCGCGACCTGACCGGACGATGCGGCACCTGCTCGTTCTTCATGGCGCTCACCGAGGACGAGGCGAGCGGTAGCTGGTCGGGCGAGTGCCGTCTCGGCTGCTGGGCGCCTCCGCTCAAGGACACATCCACCTGCGCGCACCACAAGGCGCGCGGCACCTCGTGGGACGCCGCGCTGAAGCGCAAGCAGGCCGCGGGAACGCCGCGCGCGCTCCGCGACGAAGAGCGCAGCGAGCCGGTGCGGCCCGCCCTGCCTCAGGAGATCGACATCGACATGGACCAGGACGAATTCCGCAACGTGCTTCGGCAGGTGCTCCGCGAGGAGCTCGGCGTCGGCGAGGTGGCGATGGGCGAGCGCTGGCGCGGCGGCGAACTCGTCCTCAAGCCCGGCAAGGATGGCACGCAGGACAAGCACATCCCGCTCGAGCAGTTCTTCCACAAGATCGTGATGGTCCGGGACAAGCTCAGGGTGCTCGAGCAGAAGGTGAACGCCGCGAAGGGGCTCGAGCCCGACGAGAAGGTCGCGCTGCAGCAGTACATCACCGGCTGCTACGGCTCACTCACGACCTTCAACGTTCTGTTCCGCGAGCGGGACGACTGGTTCGTGGGCCAGGGAAGCAAGGAGTGACGTGGCGGTGACCGTACCCTCGCATTCCCAATGGTAGCGCCGCGTCCATGAGCGTCGGCACACCGAGGCCAGGCGCCACGCGGGCGATCCGGGTGGGCATGTTGCTCGTCATCGCGCTCGTCGCGCTCGCGAACGCGCTCGGCTGGGTGGATGCAGATCTGTGGATCCCGTTCGTCTGCATCATCGCCGTGATGGGGGTGGGCACCCGCGGCGCGCCGGTCGATCTGCTCAGCTTCGTGCTCATCGAGGCCGCGGTGGTGTGCCTCCTCGGCGTTGCGACCTTCAGCGGCTCGCGCGACGCGGTCTGGGCCGCGTCGGTCGCAGTGAGCGTCCTCGCCATCGGCAAGATCGCCCTCGTCGAGCTGCATCGTCTGGACCTCGAGGGCAGCCCGGCGTCCGGCGATCGCCGAGCGAACGCCGTGCCCGCTGCGACCGCGCCGGTGGAGCGGGCCGAGCCTCCTCCGCTGGCGCCCTCGGAGCCTCCGCCGGCGCCGATGAGCCCGGGGCCGGGCTCCGCGCCGCCAAGGCCGCGCAGCCCGAGCCCCGCTGGCCCTCTGCACGTGTCCATCGAGGCGCCGGGGGCGTCCCTCGTCGAGGCCCGACCTCGTCGCAGCCGCGACGATCCGACCCCGAAATCGGTCCGTCTCGAGCGCTGAGCCAACGCTCAGGCGGCGGCGCGCCGAGACCGGCGCGGGGCGAGGAGCGCGAGCAGCACGCCGAGGGCCGAGGCGAGGACGACGTCGCCGAAGCGAACGAAAGGCGTGGGGCCGCCGCCGCGCCGCACATCGGCCACGAAGCCCCCGGCCTCGTCCGGGCCGCGCCGCAGGAGCACCTCTCCGGTCGCTGCGACATGGGCGCTCACGCCGCCGTTCACGGCGCGCACGAGATCCCGCCCCGACTCGACCGCTCGGAGCCGCGCGAGGAACAGGTGCAGCTGGGCTGCCTGCGCCCCGAACCACGCGTCGTTGGTGTGGTTTGCCAGCAGGTCGGGAGCCTCGCGCACGACGAGCCAGCGCGTGTGCTCGGCGTCCAGGTCCTCGTAGCAGTTCAGCACGCCGATCGTGCGCCCTCCGAGCCGCAGGCTCGCTGGCGTGCCCGCGGGCACGAGCCCCTCGGGCATAGAAGGAACGTAGGGGCGGATCCACGCCGCGAGCGGCACCCGCTCGCTGAACGGCATGAGCACCCGCTTGTCGGCGATGCCGGCGAGGTGGCCGTCCTGCTCGATGCCCACGACCGAGTTGAAGCGTCCCTCGGCGCCCCAGGTGAGCGAGCCGAAGGCGAGCGGTCCCCGGACACCGCGCGCGATCAGCGACTCGAGCCCGACCGCGTCGCGCGTCCTCTCGCGGGGCCAGGCGAAGGGGTAGGCGGTCTCGGGCCAGAGCACGAGCTCGGCGCCGTCGGCCTCGAGGGAGACGGTCGATGCGAGGAGCGCGAGGTGGTCGCGCTCCCAGCGAAGCGGGTCCTGCCGCTCCGCGATCGACAGCACGGTGTGGGCGACGCCGACGCGAACGAGCTCGCGGCCATCGCGCTCTCTGGCGATCTCTCGGCCGAGGAGGGTCCCGCCGCCGAGTGCCACGGCGAGGGCGAGCGTCGCGCCGAACGCCCCCCGCCACGAGCGCGCGCGCAGCGCTTCGACTGCGAGCGCGGCGGGGGCGACCAGCATCAGGTCGAGGGCCGACACCCCCGAGATCGACGCCCACGCCGCCATCGGAGCGAGCCCGGTCTCCGACGTGCCGAGACGCCACGGGAAGAACATGGGCGTGAGGCCGCCCGCGACGAGCGTCGCGACGACCGTGGCGAGCGCAGCAGGGAGCGCGGAGCGCTCGCGGATCGCACCGCGCAGCATGCCGGCGATCGCGAGCGGCAGGCTCTGCGCGAGCCACAGGAAGACCGAGAGGAGGAGGGCGAGCGGCAGCGGGAGGAAGGCGTGCTGCTCGAAGAGCTCCACCGCCCACGGCATCGACACGAGGTTCGCGGCGAGCCCAGCGCCGACGCCCACGGCGGCGCTCGACCGCATCGGCCGCGCGCCACGTGCGGCGTCGCTCCAGAGGGCGTGAAGCAAGAGCACGCCGGCCCAGGGAAGCCCGCACGCTTCGAGGGGCGCGCCGCCTGCCGCGATGCTGCATCCGGCGAGTGCTGCGAGGGCTGCGCGCAGCGGCGGCCGGCACACGGGCGCCCCGATCGAGGTCACCTCGTTCACGCGCGCAGATGCAGCGCGGCCGCGCGTACCTCGAACGTCGCCGGCAGGCGTCCCGGGGCTTCGCCGTCGACGTCGAGCAGCACGTGGTCGCTCGGCTCCACCGGCTCGGCGTGCACCCGGCGGGCACGGGCGAAGGTGACGCCGGGCCGTTCGAGGAGCCGGCCGTCGTAGAGGGCCGGTGCAGACCGGAGCGCCTGGAGGTGGCTCATGCCCTCCATGCCCACCACGTCGAACAGCCCGTCGTCGAGCACGGCGCGCGGGGCTGCATGCATCCCGCCCCCGAAATACTGCCCGTTCGCGACCATGAGGTTGTGCACCCGGGTCTCTCGCGGCGGGCCGTCATCGAGCCGCAGCCGGACCCCTTGCGGCCGGTAGCGCGCGAGCGCGCGCAGGCCGGCGACGAAGAACGCCCCGGCGCCGCCGATCCACTTGGGCCCCTCTTCGACCAGCTGATCGACCAGGCCTCCCATCCCGAAGCTCGCGATGTTGAGGAACGCGCGACGGGCCGGTCGCCCCTGTCCGTCGAGGTGCTCGACCCACCCCGCGTCGATCGGCCTCGGCGTCGCAGCCAGCATCCGATCGACGAGGTCGGCGACGCGGTCCGTGGCCCCGCCAAGGTTCCGGGAGCCGATCGACTTCCGGAAATCTCCGCCCGTGCCGGCGCTGAGCGGCGCGAGGAATGCGCCGGGCGTGAGGGTCTCGCCGCGCTCGGAGAAGAAGCCGCCGGCGGCCTCGCTGAGCGTTCCGTCGCCGCCCACCACCGCGACCCCCGGCGCGCCCGCAGCGAGGGCCTCGCGCGTGAGCGCCGTGGCGTCCCTCGGCGCGCGGGTCTGCACCGTGCGGAACGGGACGTCCCGGGCGCGCAGCGCCGCCTCGATCGCGGGCAGGACCCGCCCGGCTCGGCCTGCTCCGGCGCGTGGGTTGACGAGGAGGACGAGGGCGCGGCTCATGGGAGCGTGAAGGTCGCGTACTGGGTTAGGGTGACGTCGGCCTCGGCCTCCATAGGCAGCGCGAGCAGCGAGCCGACGTCGGGCGTCGCGAGGCGCACCGCGATCTGCAACCGTCCCGGCAGACCGAGGGCCGAGCGCGGCACCCGCGTCTCGCACGCATCGCCCCCGCATGCGCTGAGGTCGACGGTGAGGTGCCGGTGCGGGCCATCCTGGGAGAGTTCGCGCCACCCGATCGTGTCGCTCGCGCTGCTCGGGAACGCTGCGCCCTCGGCGCTTCCCCACGCAAAACGAGGGCTTCGCGATGGATCGACGAGGCTCCAGCTCCGCGACAGCACGGCGTCCACCGGGCCATCGAAATCGCCGAGTTCGGTCATGCCGAGAAGCACCCCTGGCGAGTCCGTGTCGACGTAGGCCACCGCCGCGCCGCGGCACAGACGCAGCTCGATCGCGAGGTACACGTTCGCGTCGTCCGCGAGGGCCCTGAGCGCGCTCAGCGAGCAACCGGAGAAGGCCCCAACCCCCGTCGACGCGGACGACGCGAGCAGTCCATCGGACCACTCCGACTCGAGGAGGAGGCCGTCGATCGTGATCGCGAGGGCGCTCCCGCCGTCCGAGGGCGCGGCGTCGAGCTCGGCACTGGGCACATCGGAGCGTCCCGCGTCGGGCCTCGGCGCATCCGGCCTCGGCGCATCCGAACCCGGTGCATCCGGCCTCGGCGCGTCGAGGTCCGCGTCGAAGGACGCATCGCGGGGCGGCGCGAACGGCGGAGGCGTCACGGGTTCGCATGCGACGGCGAAGGGGAGGGCCATCGATGCGACGAGCGCGGCAGCAAGCCGTGGCCGCGGCACGCTCCAGGCTCCGTGCGCTCGGCCCGCTCGGCAGGCAGGCGCGAGAGTCCTCGGAGGGGTGGCTGCGTCAGTCCGCATGGGGGATCACCTCGAAGGGTTTCGCCGGACCGTACCACCGGAGCAGGCTCACGCGAGGGCCCGGGCTCCCGGCCTCCTGGGCCTCGCCGCGGCCCGCGCCGTACTCGCCCTCGTCGTACTCGCCCGCGCCGTACTCGCCCTCGTCGTGCTCGATCGTGCAGTAGGTCAGGCCCGAGTCCTGACCGAGGTGCGCGATGTCGAGGTTGATCATCTTCATCCAGGTCCCGGTGTTCACGAGGACCTTGCCGCGCTCCACCTCCTGGTAGCGCGGTCCATGGCTGTGACCGACGATCAGGTAGCGCACGCCCCGGAGGCGCCGCAGCTCGCGGTGCACCGCGGCGTCGAAGCCGGCGAGCGCGAGGATGTCCTCCCGAAGCATCTGGGGCAGGTGCAGGAGGCGCTCTCGCCACGCCTTTGCGTTGAAGACCCTCCGGCGCAGGAAGTACACGCTGGAGTGCCAGAGAAAGCGCAGGACGAACATCGTGTCGAAGAGGAACGCACCGAGCAGGAAGCGTCCGAGGGGCTGGATGCGATCCACGTAGGAGCGCTCCTCCTTCGCGGGGTTCATCACATCGAGGATCCAGAGCGAACCCCAGGGCAGGTCGAGGACCTCCGTGCCGTCGCGGCGCTTGCGGAGCAGTCGCTTGTAGTCGACGCGGTGGATCCGCTCGTACTGGTGTCCGTGCCGGATCTGGATGCCGCCGGGCAGGTAGTACGTGTCCGACTCCGTGATGAAGCGGACCCGCGGGCCGAGCGTCCCTGGGGCGACGTAGCGGCGAAAGAGCGCCTGCGGTCCGGGCATGACCAAGTCGAGATCGTGGTTGCCTGGAAGCACGACGATGCTCCGTCCCGGTCGCTCGACCAGCGCCCGCAGCGCGCGCACGACCTTCGGGTGCCCTTCGAGACACTGGCGGAGCTTCTCGGTCGCGATCTCGTCGGTGATCTCTGCGGGCCAAACGCCGCCGACCTTCACCTTCAGCAGATCGAAGATGTCGCCGTTCAGCACCAGCTCGAGCTCGCCCTCGCTCCCGACCCGCGCGTCGTAGAAGGCCAGCAGGTCGGCGAGCTCGTCGTCGTGCCGAAAGTCCTCGAGGATGTTCGGCGAGCCGCGGGGCGCACCGGTCCCGAGGTGCAGGTCGGAGAGGACGAGGCGGACGAGGCGCATCCTGCCGGATCGTAGAGCCGCGCCGCCGGGCCGACGAGAAAGGCGGGATCAGAACCGAAAGCCCACCTGCACGAAGCCACGGAGCTGGTAGCCGACGGCGTCGCCCGGGTTGCCCGGACAGATGTCGGTCAGCCCCATGCAGGGCATCGTCGGGTCCCGCTGCCGGCTCATGTTGAGCAGGTTCAGTCCGACCCCCGCGCCGACCGTGAACCACTCGACGAGGTAGACGTCCAGACCGAGCGCAGCGTCGAACGACCAGCCGTACACGCTCGTGCTGCTCATCGCCGGGTTCGCGTAGTTGGCTTGGCCCTGCCACGCGTAGCCGAAACCGACCCGCGCGTAGGGCTCGATGACCGGGATGGGCAAGCGGATCGCCAGCTCCCCGCCGACGTTCCCGAGGTCGAAGTTCTGGTAGTTCGCGTAGGTCGCGCGGGCGCCGACCGAGAACACGAAGATCCGGAAGCCGAGGCCTGCTCCCACGAAGGGGCCGGTGCCGCGGACCTCCTGAAAGAGCGGCGTCCCGCCGGCGGCAGCGCTCACGAAGTTGCTGTCCGTGAACGCGACGAGGTTTGCGTCCGAGATGCCGCCCTCGACCTCGATCCAGAGGTAGTCGACGTCCCGCCCGTCGCCATCGTCCTCTTCCCCCTCTTCCCCCTCTTGCTCTCCTTCGGACGATCCGCTGCGGGCGGCCGGGGCGTCGTCGGCCGCGGGGGGCGCCGGGGCTTGGGCCGAGGCGCGGGAGGCGACGAGGAGGAGCAGGCAGAGCGCCGACCGGAGTGCGAGCATGCGGCGATTCTACGCCGCGTCGGTTCCGGATCGACCCCCGCACCGGCTCACGCGCGCGGTGCGTTGCCCTCTCCGGGGACCTCGATGTCGGTCTCGAGCAGGGGGCCATCCTCCGCGTCGCGGCCCGGGATGACGTAGCGACCTTCGAGCCAGTTCCCGAGGTCGACGAGCCTGCAACGTGGCGTGCAGAACGGTGCAGCGGCCGCCCCTTCGGGCACCACGCGGTGGCAGATCGGGCACGCGCTCATCACGTCCAGAGTACCAAGCTCCGCGGCGCCCGTCCGCACCCCCGGGTTGCCCCACCTGCCGGGGGTGCGGTAGAGCCCCGGCCCGATGGCCAAGCCGAAGAAGTTGCCCCCTCCGAGCGCCCCTTCGGGCGAGGCGCTGAGTCAGGTCCCGACCCCCCAGATCAAGTGGAACGTGATCGCGGCCATCGGCGCCGGCGTGCTGGTGGCCTGGGTGACCGCGTTCCTCCTCGTCCCGTACGTGGACTATTGGGCGGTCGGCGTCGTCGCCGTGCTGACCGTCGTCCTGATCGGTCTGGGGCTGTACGCCTGGAACTTCACCCGCAAGCAGCAGCGCCTCGTCGAGATCCTCAAGGGCGCGACCGACGACGCGGGGCGCAAGGCAGCCCTCGAGCAGCTCGCCGGGAGCGACAAGAACGATGCGATGAGCGCGGTCGCTCGTGCCCAGCTCCTGGCCCGCGAGGACCCGAAGGCCGCCATCGAGGTCCTCGAGGCGATCGACATCGACAAGGCGCCGAGCCTCTCTCAGGACGAGATCCGCGCAGTCCTCGCCCAGCTCTACCTCGTGACGGGCCGGGTCAAGGACGCGAGGCCGCTCGCCGACCGGATCAAGGTGGACGGCGCGCCCATCGCGAAGGCCCGCGCGATGTACGCCGCGGTGGTGGCCGAGACCTTCGCCCGCACCGGGGCGGCGCAGGAAGCCAAGAAGCTGCTCGAGGCCCAGCGCGCCGACGACCCCGAGGTCGCCGAGCTCGCGCCGCTGCTCTACCGGGCGCAGGTCTTCACGTTCTTCGGCACGAAGAACCGCGGCCTGGCCCGAGGCGCGATGCTCCAGCTGGCCGGACGCGACCCGAACATGCTCGGGCCCTTCCTCGTGAAGGGCTCGTCGGTCGAGATGCAGACGATGGCCCGCGAGGTCCTCTCGGAGATCGGCTTCCAGACGAAGCAGAAGATGAAGTTGCAGCGCGGTACGTGATCTCCCCGGTTGCGCCGCGGCCCGCCGTGCGCCAGTGACGAGAGACCACCCGATGACGAGCAAGCCCAAGACCGCGAAGCCCGCCGACGACGAGGCCGAGATCCTCGACGGAGAGGTGGTGGAGGACGAGCGCGGGGAGAGCGACGAGGCCGATCCCTCGGCCGAAGCCTCGGGCGAGGACGCGCCGGCCGTCGATGGCGAGGTCGTCGAGGGAGCGGAAGGTGACGAGGGGGACGAGCCGGCGTTCGAGCCGGACGCCGTGCTCGAGGGCGAGGAGGACATCGATCTCGCGAGCCTGCCGGTCTCCCCCAAGAAGGCCGCACTCGCCAAGCCGGACAAGGAAGGCGCACTCAGCCTCCGCGACCCGCTGCAGGCCTACATGCGCGACGTCCAGCGCTACCCGCTGCTCTCGCCCGAGGAGACCCAGCAGCTCGCGGTGAAGTACGTGCAGACCGGGGACGTCGAGGCGGCGCGCAAGCTCGTCGCCTCGAACCTGCGGCTCGTGGTGAAGATCGCCTTCGACTACCGCCGCGCCTACCGGAACATCCTCGACCTGATCCAGGAGGGGAACATCGGCCTGATGCAGGCGGTGAAGAAGTACGACCCGTACCGGGGCGTGAAGCTCTCGAGCTACGCGGCCTGGTGGATCCGCGCGTACATCCTCCGCTTCATCCTGAACAACTGGCGCCTCGTGAAGCTCGGGACCACGCAGGCCCAGCGCAAGCTCTTCTTCAACCTGAAGAAGGAGAAGGCCCGCCTGAGCGCCCAGGGCATCGAGCCGACGCACGAGCTCATCGCCGACCGGCTCCAGGTGACCGCCGACGAGGTGATGCACATGGATCGCCGGCTCGCCGCCGGAGAGGCCTCGCTCGACGCCCCGGTCGGCAACTCGGACGGCAAGACGACCTCCCGCATCGAGCTGCTCGCCGACGAGGCCGGGTTGGCGGCCGACGAGCAGCTCGCCCAGGGAGAGCTGAACGACCTGCTCGGCGAGAAGCTCCGGGAGTTCGGCAAGACCCTCACCGGCAAGGAGGCCATCATCTGGGCCGAGCGCCTCATGGCCGACGAGCCCAAGACGCTGCAGGAGCTCGGCCAGCACTTCGGCGTGAGCCGGGAGCGCGTGCGGCAGCTCGAGAAGCGCCTCCAGAACAAGATCCGCGCGTACCTCGAGAGCCAGGTCGAGCCGGGCGCGCTGCGGTGAGCCCGGTGAGCGATCGGGGGCGGCTCTTCCTCGTCGCGACGCCCATCGGCAACCTCGAGGACATCACGCTGCGTGCGCTGCGGGTCCTGCGCGAGGCGGACGGAATCCTCGCCGAGGACACCCGCCGCACGCTCGGGCTCTGCGCCCACCACGGCATCGCCTCGCCGGTGCGGCGGCTCGACGAGCACGCGACACCCGCGCGGATCGACGAGGTGGCCCGCGAGCTGGCTGGCGGCGCGCGCCTCGCTCTCGTCACCGACGCGGGCTCTCCGCTCGTCAGCGATCCGGGCGCGGCCCTCGTGCGGGCTGCGGCGGAGCGCGGGATTCGGGTGGAGCCGATCCCCGGTCCGAGCGCGCCGATCGCCGCCCTCGGTCTCGCAGGCTTCGGCGGCGCGTTCGAGTTCGTCGGCTTTCTGCCGCGGAGCGGCCGCGAGCGGGCCGACGCCGTCGCGCGGCTTCGCGCGCAGCCGGCCAGCGTCGTGCTCTTCGAGTCGCCTCACCGGGTCGGTCCCACCCTCGCCGAGCTCGCCAGCGCGCTCGGCGCGGAGCGGCCGGCTGTCGTGTGCCGCGAACTCACGAAGCTTCACGAGGAGGCGGCGCGCGGGTCCCTGGCTTCGCTCGCTGCGCGCTTCTCGGAAGGCACCCTCGGCGAGATCACGGTGGTCATCGGCCCGGACCCGCGTGCGGGTGTGCCGGCCGAGCTCGACGCCTCGACGCTCGAGCTCGCCATCGAGCGCGGTCTCTCGGCCGGCGAGAGTGCACGCGACCTCGCCCGCGCGCTGAGCGAAGACCTCGGCCTGCCGAAGAAGGACGTGTACGAACGCATCCTCGCCCTCCGCGCGGCCCGCGGAGGACCCTGAGGCGCTGCCGCGGCCGCCACCCGCGCCGTGCTAGCGTCCCTCCGCTCCGATGCGCTGGATGTTCTCGACGCTCCTCTGGCTCGCCATCCCCTCGACCACTGCCGCGCAGGTGGCGCTGCCGCTGGCGCGGATCGACCCCGCGGAGGTTCGGATCGACGGCGCCTTGCGCGAGTGGCGCGACATCCGCCGGCTCGAGATCGGGGGCGGCGCGGACGCCGGGCTGAGCGTGTCGTTCGCTTACGCCGACGCGGGCCTCTACGTCGCCGCCGAGGTCTCGGATGACCGCTTCGTCCGAACGAGCACGCATGGCGGCGACGAGGACGTGATCGTCGTGACGCTCGCGTTTCCTCGCGGACGCAGCCTGCGCGGCATCGAACTCTGGCTCTACGCCGGCGAGAGCGGCCGGAGCCCTGCGGTCGTGACGGGCGGAGCCATCGGCGCCCGTCGGCGGAGCGAGGTGCGCGGGGCGGAGATCGTGGAGGCTCCGCGGAGCGCTGGCGGCGCCGGCGGCTATAGCCTCGAAGCCTTCGTGCCGTGGAGCGCCGTTCCCGGCAGCGAGCGGCTCGAGGAGGGACGCGGCGCCGTGCGTCTGCGCGATGTCGACGAGGCGGCGCACCCGACGGTCGAGCGGGAGCCCAGCCTCGGTCCCGTCGCGCCGCGCGATCTCTCGGCGCTGCTCCCCTTGCGGCCGGCGGGCGGCGAGGCCGCGACGATGGAGGCCTTCCTCGCTGCGCAGGGCCTCGCCGGCAGCCTGCCGAGCCACGATTTTCGCGAGGATGTGGCCGGCGACGAGCGGGTCGAGCGCATCGCGCTCGTCGAGCGCTTCGTCGTGGTGATGGGGGGCGGCTACGGCGGCGGTGCCGGCTACGGCTTTCTCGGCCTCGACGTCGAGTCGCCCGGCGACCTCCGCGACGTCGCGCTGCGCGACCTCACCGGCGACGGTCGCGAGGAGCTCACCTTCGTCGCGCGGCAGCGCGGCACCGGCGGCAGCCGCGACGTCCTCGAGGTGCTGAGCTTCGCTGGC
>Ga0209972_10000315_pt1 | contig 48333 bp, 33 predicted proteins | sample NOAtaG_7_FD_187302 | JGI IMG/M metagenome (GOLD analysis project Ga0209972, IMG submission 187302) | Freshwater lake microbial communities from Lake Erie, under a cyanobacterial bloom - NOAA_Erie_Diel1S_2200h metaG (SPAdes) (version 2) | ecosystem: Environmental > Aquatic > Freshwater > Lake ...
ATAGTCATTCACCGGATTCGGAAACAGTTTGAATCCAGTCAGATCACTGGTTTGAATGGAAGTCACCGGATCTTTGAAGCGCACCAACTTGAGGTTGAAAGCAGACCTGGCCGTGATCGAATCGGATGTGTTGCGGTAAGCCCTGACGGTCCATTGTATGGTAATCGAGTCACCCTGCTGCACACCGAGCTGTTGCAAGGCGCTGCTTAAATTGCCTGAGGTGAGCGTGAGCCGGTTGCTGCTGCCGCCGTTGTCTGAATTGAGGCGCAGCAATGGATTGCTGAAGTTGCCGGTCGTGCGATCGGCCATCCAACGGTACAAGGTAGCATTGGCTGCAGCTTCCCAGGTAATCTGAACGGGCGTATTGTCGCCGTCAGTTACCACCAGGCGGGTATTTGTGGGCGGTGTAAGCAAACCAAATGCACCCAGTTGTGGAATGATATCCGCCTTGCGGGTGCCCTGAAGCTGATAACCCGATGCGCAACCCTGAGCAGGGGAGGAACAGAATTGAATCAGTATCCCTTCAAAGGTGAACTGACCAGCCGGGAATTTCAGCGCCGGAGCATCATCAATTTCCGTATCTGCAGCAGCTACAATGCGAAGCACGGTTGTATCGCCTCTGGTATTGCCGTCCCAAACATTATAGTTGGTGCTGGCCTTGAAAGCGGTATCTGTGCCTTTTTGGATGCTGAGGTTTTTAATGCGAATCAACTCGCTTTCATAGGCTTCAGGATTGGCGAGCAACTGCTTCACCGTAAGTTCCTGAACGGCAGGAAGCTTTCTTGCGGAAGCCAGCTTGATAACCCTGCTCGACGGGTTGAATGCGCCGGAGCTGAGTTGGATCTGGGCATAGTTGTTGAAATTGTTGCGGGGGCCGATCACTTCCACGCTGTCGCCTTCAACCCATTTTTTTGTGGCAACAGAATCAACCAATGCGCCGCTTGACTGCCGCACGGCGATGGCGCCGCTGGCATCCTGAATGTAGATGAACCTGCCCCATGCCCTGGTAATCACACCGCGGGTGCGAACCAGTGTGGGCGCATTTACATTGCGCGCTGCGGCAATGCTGATGGCCGGGTTGGTTTCCGGGAAAATCAAATCCGGACGGGCATTCAACAACTGGATGCGCCGATCGCCGATAATACTTGTATCTCTTACGTTGTAAGCAGTGCCGGTAGTATTGTGCCTGGCAAGCATATACTCTGCGAAGGCATCCTGTTCACTGCCACGGACTGAAAACACCGAAGCACCATTGGCTTTGATTGCGGTATCCAGGTCTACCCGGGAAGTGATTACAGATGGGAAAGGAAATCCGTCGCCACCTACAGGAGAACCTGCACCTGAAGGATTTGCCAGGAAGTTTAGGGTTACCATTTTATAAACCCGATTGGTGTCTCCGGCGAATTGACCGTTGCGTACCAGGGTGTCATTTCTGTTTCCGGCAGAGTCAATGATCACCAATGACAGGATCCTGTTGCCAACGGTTTTGGTGGTGTCGTAACTGAAGGCCACACCACCGACTTGCGGAAACTGACCGGGCGTGGCACCTGGCCGCGTTGCTGCGATGCCATGTTCCAATAAACGCTTAATACCCGGCACCCTGGCGCTTACTATCACCAGGCGATTGTTGAAACGAAGCGAGTTCTCGACGTCGAGCTGCGAGATATCGCCGTTGTTCTTGCCGGCACCCGGATTGGCACGTGGCGATTCCAGAACCACATTGCTGCCTACTGAATTCACAAAACCAATGGCAGAACGAATGCCACCGCCGTTTTTGAGCGATATTTTTACTTGTGGATCGTATTGACGTGCATACCACAGGTTGGCATCAGACGACAAGTTACCGAGGTTGGTTTCTTCGGTTCGTACCAGATTCCTGCGGCCTTCCAGAAACACCTGTGTTTTTCCGATAATGTTGCCGTCTTTCGAGTTGATCACATTGTTGGTGGCCTGGCAAAGCGTTCTCACAAGCGCACCTTTGGTACCTGTTGCAAAAGCAGCCGATTCGCTGCCCCAAAGCCTGGTCACCATCAGTGAATCGCTCGCGTAAACACCATTGATCTTGTTATCCAGGGTGCCGGTAAGCAATTTGCCGTTTTGGTCGAAGTCACAAACGAAACGGCCAACATATTTCCATTCGCTGGTGGTATTCAGAATCACCATCGGATCGTTGTTTTTGGCCTGGGTAAGGATGGGATAAGTCTCGGTAGCAGTATTGCCCGGCAAGAGGCGGTCATTGGCATCAGCAGTAATGTTGTGGTTTCCGCCAGACAGAATGATATCAACGTGATTCAGCAGCGGAGCAAGTGCTTTTTCATTGGCGATCTGCTGCAAATGTGCCAGCAGGATAATTTTGTTGACACCTTCTTTGGCAATCAGTGAATCAACAACGGGTTGAATGATGTCAGCAAGCGCCGGCATATCATCCACTTGTGGACCTTTTACGCTTGTGAAACCGGGAGAAGATATTTTGGCCAGCACCTGCGTTGTAGCGCCGACGATACCAATTTTCTCTCCGTTTCTTTCGATGATTACCGAAGGAGCAATCCCTTTTTTCTGGTTATTATTGGTGATGTTTCTGGGGGTGCGGAAAGCGGTATCCCGCAAAATCTGCGACGTGAACAAATAGTTCAGGTTGGCGTCCCTGCTGAAATCAAGGTTACAGCTTACATAAGGGAACTGAGCTCCCAGCCAGCGCTTGTCTGCACCGCTGCTGCGAATATCCACACCTATCTGCCCATTCAGGTCAGAGGTTCCAAGGTCAAACTCATGGTTGCCCAACGCTGAAGCATTAAAACCAATGATATTCATGATGGCGATATCCGTACGACCGATGGCCGGCCTCACTGCCTGTGTTCCCAAAAAATAGGCTGAAGCGGTATTCCTCAGGGGCGTCTGAAGCGACGGATCTTCGCCGGCAGACAGGAATGGGCCGGGAAGTGTATTGTCTCCTGAAGAGAGGATCAGGGTATTGACGTGTTCATCTTCAAGTTTATCAACGATGGCCGCATAGTATGGCGCATCTTTCACAGCCGGAACGCTGCTTTCCATATCAGATGAATGGAGAATTTGCATCTGGAAAGCGCTTCGGCTGTTGAGCTGAATAATAGCCACGGTGCCGCTGATTTCATTCGAAACCAGCAGTAAATCCTTTCCGTTCGGACTGGCCGATGCAGGTACGAATACCAGGCCCTCAGGACCAAGATCGCCTACCGTAGACAAGGTGCCTGTACCGGGAGTAACGGAAAAGTTTCGGGTATTGATGTAGTTAACGTAGTAAGGATTTGCAGGGTCGGTGATATTGTATATCATCACACCGCCGATGCGTTCCAGTCCGACAAATGCATAAACCGAATCGAGGATCTTGCCGACAGTAATGGCTTCAGGCTCCGGACCTTTATCGTCGCTGCGGTTTTTTAAGGTATTGTTGGAATTGCTTACATTGAAAAACGACGGGTTTATAGCAGCAATTAACCGCTCCAACTGATCTTTGCTATCCCATACCAGTGCGCCGGTGCTTCCGTTCCAAACAGAGAAAGAGCGTGCACCATAACAGAAAATGGAGTCGAATTTTCCATCCTTGTTAAAGTCGCCGTAGAACCTTGAAACATTCAGTCTGCCGAGGGCTGTATTGGCTTTCAGCGCAGCCACATTTGATGCACCACCGAATTTCGCGGTATCAACTACATAAGATGAGCTGCCAAATCTTACTTCTTCCAGGTTGGCTGAGCCCCAGTCGGCGCGCGCATCACCTTCATTCGCCGTTACCAGGTAGGTGGTTCCGTTGGCAACATAGCTGGCAATGGCATCGGGTTGATACATGCCGAAAACAGGATAGTTGGCGATGTTAATGGTGCCGCCGTTATCGGATGCATCCAGTCCTTGACCGCTGAGGTTGTGATTTTTGAATCCTAAAGGAATCAGTCTGGTGATGGAATCGCCTGTTACATCGATCTCCGCAAGGCAGTTGTTTTCCTGACAGGTTACCCATGCCTTTTTGCTGTCATCAGAAACGGTGATGAATTCCGGCTCCAGATCTTCAGCAATGGTTGAATTCCGAAGAAATGTACCGCCAGATTGAATTCTACCGGTGATTTTGATTTTCGGATCGATGGCCTTCCCGTTGAATTTGGTGAAGCCTGCCGTTTTTACATCGGCTTGTGTAATAGACGCTACGCCTCTGGAAAGGTTGATGATACTAACAGAACCTTCAGGGTCGATGGTGTAACCATTGTTGGGTTCGCCTTCATTCGCCACCAGTACTTTTGTGCCGTCCGGGGTGAAGGTCAGCATATCCGGGTTGGGGCCAACGTCGACCTGTTTAAGGAAGTTGAGCGTTGAAGCGGAAAAGAAAACCACCTTTCCATTTTCTGTTTTGCCGAGGGAATCGATTACGGCTACAGCCACGATGCCATTTTTGATGGCAACAGAGGTTAGATCGATACCATAAGGTTTGACGGATATACTGGTAATCAACTGTGGACTGGCAGGATTGCTGATATTGACTACTTTGAAGGAGGTGTCAGCACCGTTCAGCACAAACATGCGCTTAGTTCCGGGATCATAGGCAGAAATTTCCGCTGCGGTATTGTTGTAGATTCCGGTGGAAAAGCGGCCAAGAAACTGGGGCTGGATCTGTGCTGAACTGGACAGAGCTGAGCCCGTCAGAATGAGGAATAGCAAAAGTCTTGCTAGTAAATTGTTATGAAGCATCGTTGGATGGAGTTGATTGCCGCGAAACTCCCGGGCCAACAAGAAGTTACCATTACCAAAGCAATAAGGTTCGGTGAAAACTGCTGTGTCAGCCCTGTATTTCCTGGCGTTAGCCCTGTTTTTCGACGCAGTAAGCACATGCTATTTGTGATACTTCTTTGACAATGAGCGCAGCTATTCACAAGCGCTGCGCAGCGTAAAATTGCCATCTTGGCATTTATGAAGAACCCGGAAACTGCAGTTACACTGATTCAGCAGGCGAACCTTGTGAACGAAGGCAAAATCACCATCGCCGATGTGTTGATCAGCGAAGGCCGATTCCTCCGCATCGGCTCCATCGCACCCGAGCCTGATATGACAGTGATCGATGCGCGTGGCAAATTCCTCCTCCCCGGCATCATCGACTGCCAGGTGCATTTCCGTGAACCCGGACTCACGCACAAGGCCGATCTGCATTCGGAAAGCCGCGCAGCCGTGGCCGGCGGCGTTACATCGTTCATAGACATGCCCAATACGCGGCCGAATGTGCTCGACCTCCAGGCACTCGAAGAGAAATACCGCCTGGCAGCAGATAAGTCAATGGCCAACTACGGCTTTCTGCTGGGCGTGAATGGCGACAACCTCGAATCGGTGCTGGGTATGGACACTTCGGCTTTACTCGCCCTGACCGATGACGGCTTGTACTTTACCAAACAAGGCGAACTGCTGGCTGATAATCCGGAAACGCTTGAGCGTCTGCTGGCAGGCACAGACTGCATCGTTGCCATCCATGCGGAGAAAGAGGCCATCATTGCGGCCAATGAAGCGGTCTTTCGCGAGAAATACGGCGACAATGTGCCCATGCATTTTCATCCGGTCATTCGCAGTGCTGAAGGTTGTTACGCCGCCAGCAGTGAAGCGATACACATTGCGGAGAAACACGGCGCACGCCTGCACATCCTGCATCTGTCGAGCGGCGTGGAAACCGCTTTGTTCCGGAACGATATCCCCTTGCAAGAAAAGCGGATTACCACCGAAGTGTCGGTGCACCATTTGTGGTTCAGCGATGCAGATTACGAACAGCTCGGGGCCTCCATCAAATGGAATCCGGCTATCAAGACGGCAGACGACCGTGCAGCGCTTTGGAAGGCATTGCTCGACGACCGCATCGATATCATCACCACCGACCATGCGCCCCATACCCTCGAAGAGAAAAGCAGCGGCTACTTTAAGGCAATGTCTGGCGCCCCACTCGTTCAGCACGCTTTGCCCTGCATGCTGGAGAGTCACTTGCGGGGACAGATTTCGCTTGAAAAGTTGGTCGAGAAAATGTGCCACAATCCAGCCATCCTCTATCAACTCGAAGGACGGGGTTATATCCGGGAAGGATATTATGCCGATGCCTGTCTGGTTGACCTGAACAGCCCCTGGACTGTAGCGCCGGATAATATCCTTTACAAGTGCGGCTGGTCGCCGCTAAACGGTACCCGTTTCAGCAGCCGGGTTATCAGCACCTTTGTGAATGGAAGGCTGGGTTACAACCATGGTATCTTCGATGACGGCGTGCGCGGCATGCGGCTTGAAAGAGCAAGGGCATAATGGCAGCCGTAGCAAGGGATTGGTTTGCAGGACGTACACTCGCCATCGCCACCATGCACGGCAAGGAAAGGGTGCTGGCAGCGCCGCTGGAAACTGCACTCGGTGTAAACTGTAGCGTACCCGCGGATCTCGATACCGACCGGTTCGGGACGTTTTCAGGAGAGGTGGAAAGACCCGGCGATGCCGATTTCACCCTGCGGCTCAAATGTCTGGCCGCTATGGAAGCTTTGGACTGCGACCTGGCTGTGGCGAGTGAAGGGTCTTTCGGTCCGCATCCCATGTTGCCTTTTGCCGCTGTCGGTGAAGAGCGTTTGTTCATGATAGACCGCTTGCATGGATTGGAAATCGGCGTGCGCAGCCTGAGTAAATCGACCAATTTTCAGCATGCCGAAATTACAGATTGGCCTGCTTTGCAGGCCTTCGCGAAAAGTGCCGGATTTCCGGAACACAGCCTCATCCTTTCCGGTGTTATCGAGGGTGAAATGAAGGTTTTCAAAGGTTTGGCTCAAACCGAAAAATTGAAGTCAGCTTTCCGTGCATTGATTGCCGGTTCAGATACCATCGCGGTTCAGACCGATATGCGCGCCATGCACAACCCAACGCGCATGCAGGCCATCGCCAGGCTATGCGATGAACTTCTGGAACGTATACATAGCGTTTGTCAGGGCTGCAGCCGGCCCGGATTCGGTGAACGGCACTACCAACGTGGTCTTGCCTGCGCCTGGTGTGGAACTCCTACGGAACGCCTGCTGTCGATTGAAACGCGGTGCAGCCATTGTGGCCATGCTGAAATACAGCTTTATCCCGATGGGGTGGAAGCCGCGGATCCCGGTAATTGTCCGCATTGCAATCCCTAGCAAGTGCAAGCGGTTCCGGCTAAGGCCTTTCGCCTGAATAGCTTAGAGTATTACACGGTACACATCGCTGTTGTTGCGGAGGATATTCTTCACCTCGAAACCACCGGGTTCTGAGATGATCTCCTGCAGATCGAACAATACACAGGCTTGCGGCAAAGCAGAGAAAACGAGTGTAAAGTTGAATTGGCTGCCATTGATGCGCGTCCATACCGGAGCTGTGCTGATATTTTCAGCATACAGCAAAGCAGATCTGTTACCGGTGTGGGTATCAATCAAGTAGGTGCTTTGCCAAATGCGCACCAACATGCCAGGTTCAGCATCTTCCAATTGGCAATGTACGATTACCTGCCTCTCCTCGCGCACCTGTGTAAGGGTTTGGTCTATTGCATAGGTGCGGCGAACGGGTTCAACGATTTCTTCCTGGTGGCCCATGGGGGTAATAGTGCCACCAAAATACGCAGGGTTTGGAAAATGTTTTAGACCCTTGCGCGGGTTTTGACAAGAGGTTTTCTGCGCTTTGGCTCGGGAACCCCCCAAAACAGGCGCTCTTACCGGGGTTTTAGTATTTTCCTAAATCATTGATATTCTGTAAAATAAAGTTCAATTTTGCCGCGAGCCGGGCATGGTGACAGGGGAGATCCCTGTACAGGTATGGTACCGAATTACCTAACGGTATGTATCAGGTTCCTTTTGAAACAAACCGGCTCATTTTAAGGAACGGTCAGATTCTGACATTTCCGAAGGCATCATTTCAAAACCTTGCAGCGGGTTTCAAGCTTGCCTGACCGAATCAGTTTGTTGAGTTCCTTTTTGATGTTGCTGTAATCGTTCCAATTGCCGCATTGGCAAAATCGGGTGATTGGATCGGTATCCAACAAGCGCATCATCAGGGTATCCAAAGAGGGCGGAGTGCTGAGCGCAGCGTATTCCTTGTAGGTGTAATTGGTGTAAGCCACCTGCAGCCCGATGCCCCGCGTGTCGAGCCAATACCCTTGCGCAAGCTTCTCAGGGGGAATGCCATAACGCAGATCGGAAGGGTCGGGATAGGAAACCACCGATTTGCGATCGTCTGATAGCCCAATCGGCACGAAGCGATGGTAATCTGCCTTCGTTTGGTAGATGTACAAGGGTGGCTGGCTTGCATCAGCCGGTTCTTGTCCGGGTTCCCGTACTGCTTTCAAGCCGGCGCAAGAAGTGAAACCAGCCAGTAAAAGCCATGTAAGTTGTTTCACGGTTGCAGAATGAGTTTTTGGCTGAGTTTGCCTGTTTTCCCTTCCGCTTCCAATAAGTACAAACCGGCCGGGAGGCTGAGTTTCAATAGTTTCTGTGCCGATGCATCCCGCACCTTTTCTTCATACACTGTTCTACCACCGGCATCGCTAACGCGAAAAACTTCCGGCTGGAAGGCTGCAGGTGTTTCAATCGTAAACACATCCTTACCCGGGTTGGGATACACGCGCAATCCGCCTGCAACTTCCTCCATCCCGGTTGTAGCGCTGCGGGTGATGGGAATGTCAAGCAGATAGGTTCCGGTTTGGCCGGTAAAGTACGGGGAGACTTTGAAGAAGAGCTGGCTGCCGCCATTCATCTGAACGGGCTGGCTCAACACATCGTCGAAGGCATCAGACCAGGTGCTGCCGTCGGTTGAATAAGAGAACAGGGCATCGAGGGTATAGGTATTCCCGTTGTTGCTGTTGTATGCATCGTGCAGGCGCGGCCGGAGTGTGTAGGTGTAACCGGGAGCCAGGGCAATGCGGTAGAAATCGTAATCGGTTCCGTTATGGCAATTGGCGCCGGGCGTTGCCGGGTTGGCATTGTTCCCGCCGAAACTCACCGGAAGGGTATAGGCTGTGGAGGCCGTATTGTTTACCTCGTATGCATCGGGGTTTTCTCCCGGTGCCTGCACGGTAATTTTAATCGGATTGGTATGGTAGCTGGAGCCTGTAAGGCGCCAGGATGAAGTGCTGCTGCGCTTGTGCATCACGGCCAGTAAATAGCTTCCGGGTGCAGCGTTGAGTGAATTTGTGCTGAAGTTCAGGAATGGGCTGTTGTAGGTGTATCCGCCCGGAAGTCCGTTGTTTTCATTCATTGTGGCGATGGTTTCCACAAAGGTTCCGTCTAGGTTGTAGAGATTGACGGCGTATTGGCCGGTAAAAGTGCTGCTGCCGTCGTTTCGGATATTCGTGTTGACTGTCAGGCTTTTACCACGGATTATGGGAGAAGGATTAGTGGTAATGGCTGCATTCACTTCTATATCATCCGGATTGATGACAGAGAACGAAACCAGGTTGGTGAAACTGTTGTGGTTGGAAGCCTGGACCCAGTTTCCACCGCTTTGTTTGAAATACAAGGCCACGTAATAGGTTCCGGGAACCAGCCCGAAGCTGCCGCTGGTAGCGAACTGCAGATCGTTGGTATAGGTGTAATTAACCTGAAGTGTATACCCGGTTTTGGTTTCCAAAAACTCTACGAACTTATAGTCGGCATCGAATACAGCCATGCCGAAATCACCTGAAAAGCTATTGGTACCATTGTTAACCACATTGGTAGTAACGCTGAAGGCGTTGCCATAATAGATGGAAGAGGCAGAAAGACTGAGCGCCTTGTTCAGTCGGATCTTCGCATTTTGTGTTACTGCAGGCGCGCTGATGCCGATGATGGCGCGTTGGTTGGAGTTGAATCCGCCGGAACCGCCTCCGGTTCCCAGATTGCCGGGGTTCAGTGCATTGACACTGAAGTATCCGTCTGAGCTTCCGCTCCAGCCCCAGTTAAAATGGAAGAAATCGTTGTTGTCGTAGCCGTCGCATACGAAGGAATGTCCTCCTCCGTTTCCGGTGCCGGCATATTGAACAGGCCTCCCGGCGTTCAATTCGTTTTTCAGGACCGTCTTCCACTGGCTTTCGGTATAGTTGGAGCGGTAGAGGCCTTGAACAGACGTAGGATATCCGAAATAGGTTTTGAGCGCATCAACTACATCGAGCGTTTGTGCTCCGCTGCCGCCGGTTGCGCTCACGCCATAGTTCATGTCGATGCTTACGCCGCAATGGTACATCAGCGTGGCTACCGCTGAGTTCGTGCTTGTGACGCGGTTCGGCATGGCAGCCCAATCGTAAGTGGTATTGCCGAAATTCGCTGAAAGCGTGCCATAACGGCTGTGGTTATAGGAATAGAACCCTGAGCCGTTGGTCGGGTAGTTCCAGAATTTCATGATTTGCGCCATGGCCGTAGCTACGCAACCGGTCACTGTGCGTGCACGATAGCTGTTATCGTACGGGCATAGTGCATTGTAGAAATTCCCCTGATCCCATTTTGTAGCGACGAGCGGGGTAACACCCCCGGCCAACGGCCCGCTTGGTCCGCCTTCTTGCTGCAGGTTTTCCCATGCGTTGCGGATGGCTTCCGTGGCTTCCAGTTCCATGGCGATGGCTTCGCGTATCTGTTCCTTGTAGTTTTCCAGCCATTTGCGTGTGGCATCGGGCAGGTTATTCGGTTCAAAAGCGGCTTCGCCCGAATATGCCAGCACCGGTTCAACGATATCATCGCCGGAGACCATCACAAACCCGCGGTCACCGGCATTGAAAACGAAGAAGTAAACAAGGGCTTCGCTGCTGGCCTGCGGATTATCGGCCGTTGATATGGCGCGGTAAACCAGTTGCAGATCAAAGCTGCCTGGAACGAATGACACCGCCGCACGGCGTTCCAGGAAATGGCGCCCTACTTTCAGGGCCTGAGCTTCGCTGACCGGTTTGGCATCCAGGGCCGCAAGGGAGATGAGTGCAAGGAATAAGGTGTAAATTCTTTTCATAGATGAAAAAGCTTTTGGCTGTCCGGAAACGATAAACGTGATTCTGAACTTGAAACGAAAATACGCAGGCGATGGGGAATTAAGCGCGCAAGTTTCCGGCTGTGCAGCCTTCCATTTCCTAACGCAACCTGAAAACTACCGGCACATCTTCTTCCTTGACCAGATCGGCTTCGGTAAGGCCGCGTATGAAGTCGAGGGTGTTTTCGGCATCGCGCCTGAACCGCAGCCAGCGCCATAACATGAAAACCACGAGCAACAGCGCAATCGGTGCGAGCAACCATACTTCAGCCCTGGAAAATGCTTCGTTGCCCCAGATCGAGAATTGCTTGAACAGCAGCCAGGCCGCTCCGCCGAAGAAAAGAAAAAAGAAGATGGGAAAGGCCATATTGCCATGCATGCGCAGGTTGACGAGCAGGAACATCTCGTGCTCGATGCCGCGCAGCCTTACATGGATATGCGGTGCCAGCCTGGCTTTGGGGTCGATGGTGGTAAGCCAGGCCTCTTCCTCAGACAGCTCACCCCGGAAGAATTTCTTCGTCGAAGGGTCGTTTTTATAGTCTTTGGTCTCCAGAAGTGTATGCCGGCGGATCTTGTCAAGTACCTCCTGCCGGGTATTGTCTGTTTTTAGGTACAGGGTATTGTTTGAAAAATTGCTCATGCTTGTTTTTGCCGCTTTTTTTCCGTTAATAGTGACATCAGTTCAGGGTTGGCTGTAAGTCCGTTGCCAACCACGACGGTGGTTGCGCCTGCATCCCAGGCTGCGGCAGCGGTTTCAGCGTCGCGGATGCCGCCGCCTGCAAAAACCGGGGTGTTTGCAGGGAGGGTCTGAACAACGCGCCGGATCATTTCACTTGAAACCGGATTCTCGGCGCCCGACCCGGCATCCAGGTAAATGATCTGCATGCCGAGCTGGCTGCCGGCCAGTGCGGTAACAGCGGCGATATCCGGCTTGTTGTGCGGAACGGGCAGCGACTGGCTGATATAGTTGGCGGTGGTGAGTGCGCCGCTTTCAATCAGCAGATAGCCGGTGGGAATGGTCGGAATCCCGCTTTCCTTGATGAAAGGTGCGGCCACGACATGCTTGCCGATCAGATAATCCGGATTCCTGCCTGACAAGAGTGAAAGCAGAAGCAGCGCATCGGCGCCGGGAACGATCTGGATTTCATTGCCCGGGAAGAGCAGCACAGGCCCACTGTATGCGGCTTTCACGCGGCGCAGGCAATCTTCTGTATGTCCGCGGGTGAGGAGACTGCCGCCGACCAGCACCAAATCAACCTGTTGATGCTCACAGCGCTCAGCCAGTTTATCCACCAACAGTGGATCATCGTCAGGGTCGAACAGCACCGCAAGCAACCGGCGATTTTCCGCTCGCGCTTTCCTTAATATGTCCAATACCGCCGCCATGCGAAAACCTTAGCAAATAAAGGGGAAAATGCAAGCAGGCGGGTCCAAAATCCCGCCAAATCTTTAAAGAAATTGTTATCAACAGGGGCGAAAGGCACGGCAAACAAGGGTCTGCTGATTTCTGTGGAAAAGTGCCATTCGGGAGTCATTTCTACACCAATAGTTTTGAAGAACCCACCCACCAAAATACCCTTAAAAACTAAACAAATCAGGACCATGAAAGACTTTTCCGTTAACACAGCAGGAATGGTATTCGAGCGGAAGAATACCAGAGACGGCGTATCACCTTATGACATGTTTGCCTACGATCTCCGCAGTTCGGTGATCAAAAAGCCCGACGGGTCAGTGGTCTTTGAAATGCTCGATGTGGAAGTTCCCTCCGGCTGGAGCCAGGTAGCTACCGACATCCTCGCACAAAAATATTTCCGCAAAGCCGGTATCCCCCAGCCCGATGGTTCCACCGGTCGCGAAACCAGCGTAAAGCAGGTGGTACACCGCATGGCCAACTGCTGGCGTGAATGGGGTTTCAAATACGGCTACTTCTCAAGCGCCAAAGATGCCGACGTGTTCTACGACGAGCTGGTATACTCCATGCTCAACCAGGAATCGGCTCCGAACTCTCCGCAATGGTTCAATACCGGTCTCTACAGCAGCTACGGCATCCAGGGAAAACCCCAGGGCCATTACTACGTTGATCCTGAAACTGAAAAACTCCAGCGCTCCACTTCCGCATACGAGCGTCCGCAACCCCATGCCTGCTTCATCCTCTCCGTTGACGATGACCTGGTGAACGAAGGCGGTATCATGGACCTTTGGGTGCGTGAAGCCCGAATCTTCAAATACGGTTCCGGTGTGGGTACCAACTTCAGCCGCATCCGCGGTGCCGGTGAAAAACTCAGTGGCGGCGGAACTTCCTCCGGCCTCATGAGCTTCCTCAAGATTGGCGACCGCGCAGCCGGTGCCATCAAGTCGGGCGGAACCACCCGCCGCGCAGCCAAAATGGTATGCCTCGACCTGGATCACCCCGAAGCCATGGAGTTCATTAAGTGGAAACAGGAAGAAGAGCGCAAGGTAGCCGCCCTCATCGCGGCCGGTTACAGCAACGACTACGAAGGCGAAGCCTACGCCACCGTTTCGGGTCAGAACTCAAACAATTCACTCCGCATCCCCAACCGCTTCTTCGAGAAACTGGCCAAAGGGGAAGAGTGGGAATTCACTGCCCGCAGCACCGGTGAGGTAATGAAGACCAAGCCTGCTTCTGAAGTATGGGATGCCGTGAACGAAGCAGCCTGGGCCTGCGCAGATCCGGGTGTGCAATACGACGACACCATCAACGAATGGCATACCTGCCCCGAAGGAGGTCGCATCAATGCATCCAATCCTTGCAGCGAGTACATGTTCCTCGACAACACCGCCTGCAACCTGGCTTCGCTCAACCTCCGCAAATTCTTCGATACCGAGAACAACCGTTTCCGTGTCGATTACTTTGAATACGCAACCCGCCTCTGGACTACCGTGCTCGAGATCAGCGTGCTCATGGCACAGTTCCCCAGCAAGGAAGTGGCCCAGCTCAGCTACGATTACCGCACCCTCGGTCTCGGTTACGCCAACCTCGGCAGCGTGCTGATGGTTGCCGGCATTCCATACGACAGCCCCGAAGCCCTCGCACTCTGCGGCAGCATCACCGCCATCCTGAACGGTATTTCCTACGCTACCTCAGCCGAAATGGCCGCAGTGAAAGGTCCGTTCCGCATGTATGAGAAGAACAAGAAACACATGCTGCGCGTGATCCGCAACCACCGCTATGCCGCCTACAACTCGCCTCTCAATTTTGAAGGTCTCGGTGTAGCGCCCATGTGCATCGACGAGAAATATTGCCCCGATTACCTGCTGAAGGCTGCCTGCAACGCTTGGGACAAAGCCCTGCAACTCGGCGAACGCCATGGCTACCGCAACGCACAGGCTACTGTAATCGCGCCAACAGGCACCATCGGTCTGCTCATGGATTGCGATACCACCGGCATCGAGCCCGACTTCGCCCTCGTGAAGTACAAGAAGCTCAGCGGCGGCGGATACTTCAAAATCATCAACCAGAGCATTCCTCAGGCCCTGCACAACCTCGGCTACGACGAGCAGCAGATCGATGCCATCGTGAATTACGCCAAAGGTCACGGCACTTTCAGGAACGCGCCGCATATCAACCACGACAGCCTCCGCGCCAAAGGTTTTACCGATGCCGATCTCGAAAAGCTTGAGCAAGCTGCCCCTTCCGCCTTTGAAATCGGATTCTGCTTCAACAGCTATACCCTCGGCGACGATTGCATGCAGCGTTGCGGCTTCAAGCCCGAGCAGTACAACCAGTCCGGCTTCAACATGCTCACCGCCATGGGCTTCACCTATGCCCAGATCGACGCCTGCAACGAGTTCGTAGGTGGCACCATGACCATCGAAGGAGCGCCCTTCCTCAAACAAGAGCATTATCCAGTATTCGATTGCGCGAACAAGTGCGGCGAAAAAGGCGAGCGCTATATCCACGCCCATGCGCACATCCGCATGATGGCCGCGGCCCAGCCCTTCATCAGCGGTGCGATCAGCAAAACCATCAACCTGCCCAATGAAGCCACGGTAGACGATATCAAGAGCTGCTACGAAATGAGCTGGAAGCTCGGTCTGAAGGCCAATGCCCTCTACCGCGACGGTTGCAAGCTCAGCCAGCCCCTCAGCAACAAGAGCGAAACCAAGAAAGAAGAAAGCGCCGAAGCCAGCAGCGACAGCAACACCACCGAAAAGGCCACATTCCAGATCAATGCCGACGAGCTGACTCCGGAGATCGTGCTCGAAGCCGCCAAGCGCATCCTGAACGACAGTCCGGACACCAAGTTCAAGCGCCAGCTCTCCAATATCGTAGAGCGCAAGAAGCTGCCGAACAAGCGCAAGGGCTTCACGCAGAAAGGCAAGGTTGGCGGACAAACCATCTTCGTTCGCACCGGCGAATACAGCGACGGAACCCTGGGTGAAATCTTTGTCGACATGCACAAGGAAGGCGCCAGCTTCCGCTCCCTGATGAACTGCTTCGCCATCGCCGTGTCGATCGGCCTGCAGTATGGTGTACCGCTCGATGAGTTCGTGAACAAGTTCGCCTTCACCCGCTTCGAACCCAGCGGCATGGTAGACGGGCATCCCAACATCAAGAATTCAACGTCTATCGTCGACTATATCTTCCGCCTGCTTGGCTTTGAATACCTGCAGCGCGAAGACCTCGTGCAGCTGAAACCCCACGACGTGATTGAAAGCAGCCACGAGAATGCTGGCGCACTCAACGAAGCCGTAGGCAGCATCGAGATGGAAACTGAGCCTGTGATTTCAGAATTCGCTCCTGCCGGATTCATCGACGGTGCTTCACTGAAACCCCGTGCCAAAGACATGCAAGACCACATGCGCGAGATGCAAAGCGACGCACCTGCCTGCAACGTCTGCGGACACATCACCGTGCGCAGCGGCACCTGTTACAAGTGCCTGAACTGCGGAAACAGCCTGGGTTGTTCCTGAGTTGAATATAACAGCAATTCAAAGAGGGGAGGCCGGAAGGCTTCCCCTCTTTTATTCATTGCCTGTTCAGTATAGCTTCGGTTTGATTGAACCTTTCAATGTTTTGATTTCAAAACATTAAGCGCCATTGTAGTTGCAAACCGAGGCTGGTAGGTATCTTTGCACGCGACAAGACTCGCCACGCTTCCCGAAGAACAGCGCACCAGGGCGGGTTTTCGATTTACATTGACCGCTGGGAATATTCATTTGCCAAGTGGCAGGGATCGGTTCTGCCATCCAGCCTTCAAACAATTGATATAAATCGGATCTATTTTCAGGTGGTGCAATGCTGCCAGATGAGCATAAACAACCTCGTATGCATGAACGGCCCTTTCAAAACCACCTGCGCCTACATATTGCGGATTATGGCTGTTCCCGTTGGATGCGTCGTATAAGTATTGTGCCTTTCGGGAAAGAAACTGCAACTTCTCATATGCAAGTACAATGTCACGCGGTAATCGGGCTTTGCTTTCAGTGTTGCCAGGGTGTATAATTATTTGAACGGATGCGTGCGTGTTGTAGAAGCCTCCGTCCGTTTTCATGATGTGGCCATTGACCAGGTGCAAAGCAGAATAGAACAAAGCTGTAACCTGCCAATCCCAGTAACTTGATGGATTCGTGTTCAGTACGGATACAACCTGTAGGTTTCGATCTGCCTGGCGGAAATGGGAATTTGCATCAGGCATGCTCAATCAGAAGCTTGTAGTGCGGCGGCACTGGAATCATTTCACGCTGCTCAACCACCATAGGAGACAACGTAAGACCACTGTCCCGATGCTCAAAATTAGCATCCATTGCGGAAGATAAAATGCCTTCCAGCAAGGCCTCGTCATTGTCCTTTATTTCCGCCCAGATATATACCTTGTTGTTTTTCTGGCTGACTGCAAGCTTCAGAACTTGTATTTTTTGTTCAGCCGTGAGGTTGCGCAGAAAGCTTATCGCCAACTGAGCTCCAAGGACGGCATGGTGTTGTGTTTGTTGAATCTTGAGCATCGGCAACAAGTTTCCTTTGAACAACTGTTCCCACATTTCCTGTTTTTGATTTGGAGCTACACCAGCAGCAATTTCCAGTTCTTCGCCCTTCAAATAGGCGACTATTTGGTCGATAATCTGATCAAATCCGGATTCCTGGTTGGTGGTCGTTATTCCGAATACAGGATTCATGCTGATGCGAATTTGCACTAAAAACGGAACTATTCAAAAGAACAGATCATTTTAACAAGTAAATATTGTTAAAAAAATCAGCATGATAACCCAAAATAAGAATTAAATCTAAGAAAAATTAATCAGAAAGCGCTGCTTGATTTGTGGTCATAACCTTGATGGGCTTTGATTGGGTTAGAAGTAGTTCATAGCTCACCGATCCCCCCAAACCTATCTTTGACCCCATGCCCCTGGCCCAATCCTTGAAACCTACAGCCCGGCTTTTGCTGCTCTTGCTGTTCCTTGCATCCGGACAAAGCGCGTCTGCCCTGCGTTCCCAGGAATTCGGCGGCACTGGCACCGGTTCTATAGAATCCCGCTCAGATTCCCGTCCCTATCGCGCTACAGGTACTTTTGCCGAAGTGCCCAACCTGTTTGTGGAGTTCAATGCAGGGAAGGACTTTGATACCGTTCATGCCCGCGTGATGCAGGTGCTGCGCGCCTTTCGGACAGCCGCGGTGAAAAGCGAGCTGACACATGGCCGCTATGTGCAGACCGAGAAGAGACTGGAACTGAATACTGCGGTATCCATCGAAGATGTTTACACATTGAAAACCAGGCTTGGGGCCATACCCGGTGTAAAAGAAATTACCGAAACCAGGCGCACGGTGCAGTACAGCGATACCAACCGCATGAAGGAAGAATTGCGCTTCTACCGCAGGGAAAAAGACGGGTTGGCCGACTTGCTCGACACCCTGCATCCTTTGCATCCGAGCTACCGCAACAGTTCTGAACGGCTGCTGCGCTTGATTGGTATGGTATCCGAAAGACAACAGGAACTGGATAGAGCGCGGAATCTGACTTCGTTTCCTTGCAGTATCCTGTTGGTAATCTATACCAACAAGACGGCATTTTTCGCCCAATCAGCAAGTGAGGCAGGACCAGGTGATTACGAGCGCCGCAACCGGAAAACAAATTGGGAGAATCAATTCGTTCCGGGCTTGTCGTACAACACCTTCAAGCGCGTGAACGCCGATACCAATTCCATCCTCAGTGGGTTTACACCTGAACTCACCTTGTATACGCGCTATCGGTCGGGTTTTAAACGCGCAAGCCCGGCGTATGTAAATGTTTACGGAAGGCTCGGCATTTTCAATTCCGGCAGCGACAGGCAGTTTAAGCTTTACTATACCGGTTTCGGATTCCGCCTGTCCTTTGAAAGCAAGTTGAAGCGCCAGTACCTGGTTCCTTATTTCGGCCACGAGTTGGGATACTTCCATAGCGAAAAGCTGAAAGCTGCCGTGGTGAACATTCCTTCCGCCGGCTTGTACTTCGTTGCAAACAAAAAGGTGCAAGCTTATGCCGCGGCGGGGTATGTGTATCCTTTCAGTTCAAGGAACAACTACGAAAGCTTTACCCTGACGGGCGGGATGAGTTTTATATTGTGGAATTAGGGATTTCAGGAAGCACATCAATCTGCCGGGTTGTCGCATACGAAGTTTAGCCTGGTCCAATAGATTCCTGTTGAGGAAGCCACTGTGGACCGTATGGAATAATGGTCGCTTTTCTTATCCACCTTGGCGATTTTAACCTGAAACAAAAGTTTAGCCCGTTTTTTGTTCTGCTATTCCCAAACCCCGCATGAAACAGCTTTTATCGTTATGCCTGGCTATCGCCTCCGCCCTGGGCCTCAGCGCCCAGGCCGATCTGCGCACCCAGAAGGAGAAAGTGCAACAACGCGTGCACCAGGAGAAAATAGCGCGGAGCAAAGCACTGGGTTCGACGCTCGTGAGCCTGGATACGCTGTATAAAAACGGAAAAGCCGTCTGCCTCTTTAAGCCGATGAGCCGCTCGCTCCTGGGTTCGGATAACTTTTCCATCCGGCGTTTCAGCGACAGCACAGAATGCATCCTCATCGCACGCGGCAGCACCAATAACCTGGGTAAAACGGTCTATTACTGGGTTTGGGTGGTGACGGAACCCGGGAAACAACAGCGTTTTGAAACTGCCTATACCGGCTTCCTCGATCCGCCCGATGATGCAGTCGGAGACTTTGAGCTGATGTCTGACAGCGGATTGATCGCCGCCAACCTCGAGAAGTTCAAACTGGCCAAAACCGGGAATTATTCCAATCCACCGGCGCCTGACAACAGTCCGACCCGCGGCCTGGTGGAACGCAAGCGCACGGCGCCGGTAACCGTTATCGCCACCGATATCATCCAGGATTTCAAGAAGATCGGCACCGTACACCGCCAGAAAATCACCGTTGAATACAAGATCTACGATGAAATCACGGTGCGCATGACCGACGGAACCTTGGTGGCCAGGGCGGTGAACGAAAAACTGAGCGGCCATGAATGGGAGGTTTTCTGCACCAAAGACCAGCGCACGTTCCGCATCACCACCATTCCCGGCAACGACGAAAAGGAAATCGTGCGGCAACTGATTGACCAGTTTTACCTGTGACCCGGGAGCGGAATACGGCGTCCATCAGCGAAGGCATTTCGCTGGTATTGAGCGGAGGCGGTGCACGTGGCTTCGCGCATGTGGGCGTATGGCGGGCCTTGCAGGAATCAGGAGTGCCTGTGCGCGCCGTATCCGGTACTTCGGCCGGTGCCATCGCCGGCGCATTCATCGCCGCGGGCGTCTCGTGGAAGGATGCGTTTGAATGGATGCGCAACAGCCGCTACTTCGGATGGCGCAATTTCCTTTGGCGCAAAGACGGACTCTTTTCCCTCGAACCCCTCGAGAAAATCCTGCAACAGCAATTGCCGGCTCGCTTCGAAGACCTTTCCATTCCCTTTTTCGCCACGGCAACCGACCTGGTGAAAGGTGAAGCCGTGCACTTCAACTCCGGTAAGCTCAGCGATGCACTCCTGGCCTCGGCTGCCGTTCCCCTCGTATTTGAGCCACAGCGCCGCAACGGGCAATTGCTGGTCGACGGCGGCGTGATGAACAATTTCCCCATCGAACCCCTGCTCGATTTGCCTCATCACATTTTCGGCGTGCATGTAAACCGCATTACTTCCAGGGCTGCGGGTGAAGACTGGGGAAAATGGTACCTGGCTGAAAAGTGTTTCCACCTGGCCATTGCCGGGGAGCTTCCCCGCAAAACCGGCCATTGTCGCTGGTTCATCGAACCGGCAGGCGACGCCTATCAAATGTTTGATTTTGAAAGGGCAGAAGAAATCATGGAAACCGGTTACCGGGCGGCAAGCGAATTGCTGCAACGCGAACTCAGCGCGTAATAACGACATAGTCTTCCACCACTTTGCGGAGGAATAAACGCACCTGCTTTTCAGGCGGCGGATCCATTCCCAGCAGTTCGCAGGTTTTGCGGCTCAGTTGTTCCAGCAATACCGCATGGGCGCGGTTGCCGTAGCGCTTTTCGCGGATCAGCGCCTTGCGGATGAACATGATGTCTTCTTCCCGCAACTGCTTCACTTGCGGATAACTCACCTGATAGTTCTGTTCGGTGCGCAATTGAAAGAGGGACGACAATTCGACGCGATCGCCCGATTCGGTACTGATCACCACAGTATCAGCCAGCAAATCGCCCAGGCGTTGCATGCGCGCGGTGCCTGAAATCATCAGGGCGCCAATGGCCCCGAAAGAGCCCCAGATGTCCACGCTGCGAAACACCCAGCGCAGGAAGTATTCGGTGAATCCCGTTTCCTGTCCGTCGGCCCGCACCGCACGGATTGAAAGTGCCAGTTTGCCTGGCGTTCTTCCGCGCAGCAAAACTTCAAACAAGAGACTGTAACACCAAACCCAACCAAGCAGGGGCAGCATGGCGTACAGTCCATCGGAGATTTGCAACACCGTTTGGTAGTACATGAAGGCACCAAAGGCGATGATCAACATATCGATGATAAAGGCATACAGCCGCCATTGCAACGTCGCCAGTTTGTAATCGATGCTGACGTGTTGGGTTGTTTGGATGGAAATGTTGCGCATACCCTCTTGACTGCCTTATTCTTGTGAACGGATGCGGGAAACCCGATTCATCGAACAAAGTAAAGACAAGTGGGCCGAAGTTGAATCGGCCTGGAACAAAGGGAATCCCGATCCCGGTGTGTTGCGTGAACATTTTACGGTCATAACCGACGATCTTTCCTATGCGCGCACCCATTATCCGAACCGCTCCGTCCGCGTGTACCTGAACGGCATCGCGCAGCAACTCTTTGCCCGGGTTTACCGCGGGAAGGGTTTTTCGCTGGCTCGCGTAAAGCACTTCTGGCTCAACGAAGTTCCACTGATGAGCTACCACGCGCGGAAGGCGATGCTGCTGGCTTTTCTGGTGGTTGTGGCCTGCGGCCTGATTGGCGCTTTCAGTTCGGCCCGCAATCCGGCCTTCCCTGAAACCATATTCGGTCCGGCATATGTGGCCGAAACCCTTGATAACATTGAGAAGGGCGATCCCCTGGGTATTTACAAGTCGGAATCACCGGGAGAAATGTTCGTGTACATCGCGATCAACAACCTGCGTGTGGCTTTGCTGATGTTTACCCTCGGCGCCTTCTTCGCGCTGGGCACGGGTGTTGTGCTGCTGATCAACGGCATCATGCTCGGCACTTTCATCCATTTCTTTTACAGCCGTGGACTGGCCTGGGATTTCAACCTCACAGTCTGGATGCACGGCGCACTCGAAATTCTCGCCATGGTATTGGAAGGCGCTGCAGGTTTCACCCTGGGCGCCGGACTGCTTTTCCCCGGAACCCTGAGCCGTGGCCGGAGTTTTCAGCAGGCAGCCCGCCGCAGCGTGCGCATGATGCTGGCCTGTGTTCCCATCATCCTTATCGCCGCCTGGGTCGAAGGCTTTGTGACGCGCTATACCGATTTGCATCCGGCGCTGCGCCTCAGTTTCATCGGCTTGAGTGCCTTGCTGATGCTGTACTATTTCGTGATTTACCCGCTGCGGCGTTTTGGTGGAAACAAAGAAGTACAGGCACCCGAAGACCGTCCCGAACCGGAAAAACCTTTTGACCTGCAACTGGACGAGATTCCCACCAGCGGCAGCCTCTTGCTCCGCACTTTCGATCTCCTGCGTCTGCATTTAGGGTACGGCATGCGCATCGCCTTCCTGCTTTCCCTTGGCATGTTGTGGCTTGCGCACACCTTGTACGGCAAAGATTTTTTCCTGCTCCTCAGCAATGGCAACCTGGAGGAAATTCAATCCGGTAATCCGATAACGGGTTTCATGGCTTCTTTGGGGAAATCACTTTCATTCCTCGGCCATTTCTTCGACATCTACCATTATCCCGCCATGCTTGGCACCAACTTGCTTTGGTTCGCCCTGCTCATTGCCTTTGCCGCCTCGCGTGTGCGCAGACATTTCGGGAACGAGCAGCCCGCCTGGCGCTTCATGCTGAGCCGCAGCGCCGGAATCGTATTGCCACTGGCCTTGCTTTGGGCCATCATGCGCGCGCAAAACAACGAATGGCCTACTGGTATGGTCATTGGCTTGCCGCCTGTGCTGGTGTGGATTGCCATCAACCTTTGGCAAAGCGGCGGTAATCCGCTCGGCGGCCTGCGTATACTCGTTACCTATTTCGGTACCGTTTGGCGCATTTACAAAGCGGCCGCACTTTTCGCTGTTTTCCTCTTTCTCTGCTTTGCCTTGTTGCTTTCACCGACCACCTTGCTGCTGGAATCGCTGCTGCGCATGAACGTGCAAACACCCGGCAGCAATATGCAGGAATGGCTGCAATGGTTCCTGGCGCTGGGTTTTTACCTGGTGGCCAACCTGATGCTGACGTTTTATTTATTCATGAGCACCCTCCTCGCTTTCGGTCTGCGCGAAATACACCAGGCAAGCGGCATGAAAGCGCGGGTGGACGAAATCCGCAAACAGAAACGTGTATATGGGCTGGAGACGGAGTAAGTACTTTTTCTGGATGGCCTTGTGCGCTTTTTCGGTCGATCTGCCGGCGCAGGTTGAAACGACGGTTGACACCATAGTCGCTCCGGTAGAATACTCACACTTGTCAGAGGAAAGCCGGAGCGACAACAACAAGAGATTCAAGGATGAAAGCCTGCCGGGCGCAGCCAAATCGCAGGATGAAATAGACGCGCTCCGCCGTGCACGCGACTACCGTGAAATGCCACCTGAAAAGGAAAAAGAGACGCCCATTGATTCTTCGCGCTATCGGCAGAAACCTAAAGAAGCGGAAGAGGAAAAGCCGTCAGAACCGCTGTGGAAGAAACCCTGGTTCCGCAACACCATGATCGGCATTGCGCTGGCCGCGGTGGCTGTTTTGCTCTGGTTTCTCTTTGCCGGTACCCTCGGGCTGCGGAATCAGCGGAACGGCATGCGGACAGGATTTGAGGATGAAACAGCGCCTGAAGTCGATCTCGCCACCGATTACCACACCCTGGCTTTCCGCGCCGAACAGGAAGGCGATCTGCGTGCTGCCTTGCGCTTCCGTTTTCTCGAGCTGCTCCGCAATCTCCACCTGAAAGGCTGGATCAAACTCGAACCCGGCAAAACCAACCGGCAATACCTGCGCGAGGCCGAACCCTTTGCACAACTCGATCGCTGCCGCGCCCTCACCCGCGCGTACGAACGCGCCTGGTTCGGGCGTTTGTTGCCTGAAATTTCAGATTACAAAACACTCGCAAGCGCTGTGGAAGTCTTGATCCAACGCATGGAAAGGAGGCCATTGTGAACCTGAACCGGAGGCTGGTGCAGATCATGCTCCTGGCGAGTATCCTGCTGGGAGGCATTTTTGTTCTCTGGTACGCGTCTGGTCAAGGGCGCGACCGCTACAATTGGAACGAAACCTACAACATCAACGCCGAAGAACCTTTCGACTTGAGCGATTTTCACCGCCTTGCCAAAAAGCACTTCGCCAAGACTAAACTGCTTGATCACTCCACTGCTTTTCAAACTGAATTTGCAGACAGCAATGCCGGGCCGCGCACCTATCTTTTTGTCGGAAACAACCAATACCTGCGGCGCGCTGAAATCGACAGCCTTTTGCGGGCGGTCCGCGCCGGTGCCGATGCCTTCATCGCTACCGATGGCTATTCCGAATACCTGATCGAGCAATTGGGCATTGGTTTCAGGCGGGTCATGCGCGTCGACACCACGGAATCCTATTTCCTGAAGCACCCCGATTTCAAGGGCAAAGAATACCAACTCAGCTATTTCTACCGCGATACACTGAGTCAGTATTTTTGGGCCAGTTGGGAAACAGCAGACCAGGCTTATTACCTCAACCAGAACAACGATGTGGTATTGCTCGGTGTAAATGCCCTGGGCAATGCGCATTTTATCCGGGCCGGTTTGGGGAAAGGCCGCGTTTTCCTGCATTCGGCGCCGGTGGTATTTACCAATCTCATGTTGAGCCGCGATTCGGGTCTGGTGTACAGCCTCGACGTGCTACGGCATCTGAATCCGAAATCGACCTTGTTGTGGGATGAAATCAGCCGCAAGCCCAAACCCGACTATGAACCCGGCAACAGCGACAGCCGTTCACCGCTTTCGTTCATCCTGTCTGAACCCGCTTTGCGCACCGCCTGGTATATCCTCCTTGGCACATTGGTCTTGTTGCTCGTTTTCCGTTCGCGCAGGGCGCAGCGCATCATACCCGTCTTGCCGGTGAACCGCAACGGCACCATGGAATTTACCCGCGCCATCGGCCGCGAGTTTCACCGCACCCGCAACTACAGTGCACTGCAGCGCGAGCAATGGCAGGTTTTCCTGGCCTATGTAAGGCAACATTTTGGCTTGAGCACCCAAGCCCTTGACGCGAATTTCATCCAACGCCTGGCCTCGCGCACAGGTCAGCCGCTTGAACAGATCAAAGAACTCATCCAGACAGGAGAGCAGTTCGCCCAACGGCGTATCAGCGCACAGGAGGCGGAACTGTTTCACCGCATGCTGGCAAGCTTTTACCAACAACACAGAAAAAACCAATAGGATCCATGGATACGCATACACCCAGTGAAAATCCCACCGCCGACATTGCCAGCAAGGTTCAGACCGAGCTTGCACGGGTGCTGGTAGGGCAGGAAGAAATGGTTCGCCTTATGCTGGCCGGTTTGTTTTGCAACGGCCATGTGCTCATAGAAGGTGTTCCCGGCGTAGCCAAGACGCTGGCGGTAAACCTCCTCTCGCGCGCCACCGCCCTGCGCTTCCACCGCATCCAGTTCACACCCGACCTGATGCCGGCCGACGTCACCGGCAGCAGCATTTTCAATGTCCGCGATTCGGCATTCGAGTTCAAGCAAGGGCCGGTTTTTGCCAATCTGGTACTCATCGACGAAATCAACCGCGCCCCGGCAAAAACGCAGGCAGCATTGTTTGAGGTGATGGAAGAGCAGCAGGTGACAATCGACGGAACCACGCACCGCCTGCCGCAGCCGTTTATGGTGCTCGCTACCCAGAATCCGGTAGAGCAGGAAGGCACGTACCGACTGCCTGAAGCGCAGCAAGACCGTTTCATTTTCCGCATCCGCGTCGGTTATCCGAGCCTGGAGCAGGAGTTTCAGATTTTGAGTCGCTTCAGTCTCGATTTCCGCCAGCAAGTGGTGCGCGATATACAGCAGGTATTGGAAGCGGCTGATATCGAAGCTTGTCGCCGCTCCGTCGAAGCCGTGCACATGGAAGAACCTTTGCTGCGTTATATCGCTGCAGCTATCGATGCCACACGCCGCCATCCGGATATTTACCTCGGCGCCTCGCCCCGCGCCGGCCTGGCGCTGATGAAGGCCGCCAAAGCCATCGCCGCGATGGACGGCCGCAATTACTGCACACCCGATGATATCCGGCAGATCGCGTTTGCCGTGCTCAACCACCGCCTCATCCTCAAGCCTGAAAGTGAAATGGACGGCGTTGAAATGCAGGAAGTGGTGAACCAGATTTTCCGCGAAATAGAAGTTCCACGCTGATGCATCGCTTCCGGGGCCGCTTCAGTCTGTTTCTTCCCACCGCCTTTTTCCTGTTGCCGGGAGGGCTGTTCCTGCTGTTTGCCCTGGCATACCGCTGCGAGAACCTGCTTCCAGTTGCACGGATTGCAGCGTTTGCCGGGGGCGGATTGCTGCTGCTCGATGCGTTCGTCCTTTTTCTGCCCGGCAGGCCGCTGCTGGCGCTGCGCAAAACAGCTTCCCATTGGGGCCTTGCCGACGCCAACCGCGTGCGCATCACCTTCCGCAACCGCACGTTCATGCCCTTGCGCCTGGTGGTGATCGACGAAATTCCGATTGAATTGCAAATCCGCGACTTCCGCCGCCATGTTCAGGTTGATGCCGGTAAAGATGAAACCCTCGTATATACCCTTACCCCGAATACACGCGGCGTTTATGCATTCGGCCATATCCAGGTGTTTATGGATTCACCCTTGCGCTTGCTGCGGCGCCGGCTTACGCTCGGAGAACCCTGCAGCGTGAAAGTGTATCCGAGTATCCGGCAGATGAAGCATTATTCCTTGCTCAGCCTGCCCCATATCGCCACGCATTACGGCATCCGGAAAATGCGGCGCATCGGCCACAGCTACGAGTTTGAACAGATCAAAGACTATGTGCAGGGCGACGATATACGCTCCATTAACTGGAAAGCCACCGGGCGCCGCGGCGGGCAGCTGATGGTCAACCAATACGAAGACGAACGCGCCCAGCCGGTGTATAGCCTGATCGACAAGAGCCGGGCCATGCACATGCCTTTCGAAGGCCTCAGCCTGCTGGATTACGCCATCAATACCGCGCTGGTAATTTCCAATGTGAGTGTGCAGAAGCACGACAAGGCCGGCCTGCTTACTTATTCCGATAAGCTCGGCGGGTTTTTACCGGCCGACCGCAAGAGCGGACAAATGGGGCTGATCCTGGAGATGCTGTACAACCAGAAACCCAGGCAAACGGAGTCAGACCCCGAGCTGTTGTACAATGCCGTGCGACGCCTCATCCGCGGCCGCAGCCTGCTCTTCCTCTACACCAATTTCGAAAGCATGCACAGCCTCGAACGCGCCTTGCCCGTGCTGCGCCGTCTGAATATGCAACACCTGCTCATTCCCATCTTCTTCGAAAACAAAGAGCTGACCGACTATGCCTTTGGTGAAGCAGACAACGAAGAAGACCTCTTTGCCCGCACCATCGCGCAGCAGTTTGTGCAAGACAAGCGGCAGATTGCCGGAACGCTGGCGGCGCATGGCATACAATCCATCCTTACGCCACCCGATAAACTGAGCATTGCTGTGGTAAATAAGTACCTCGAGCTGAAGGCCCGCGGGGCAATCTGAATCTGCTTCGCTTACTCAACCATCAGGCGCACGCGCACAGTCGTTTCGCCTTGGATGGCTTCCAGCAGGTAAACGCCGGATGACAGGTGTGCGATGTCAAAGCTCAGCACCGTGCCATTGGCCGACCGTGTCCCGCTGAGCCATTCGCTGCGCCCGTCGGTATGCAGCAAACGCACGCGGGTTGCAGGATTCCATTGGCCTTTTTCAAGTTGCCAGTTGGCTGTTTGGCTTGTCGGGTTGGGATAAAGACGGCTGCCTTGCAGGAACGCAATATCACGCAATCCGGTCGGATCGACTGCGCGCAGCAAACCGCTCAGGGTATCGTTTCCGCTGAATACATCGCCGTTGAGGCTGAGGCGCGCTTCCACACGGAAATCGCCCGCCTGGCTGAGATTCCAGTTGCTGCCTGCATTGATCAGCACGCTGTCGCCGGGGTTGAGTGCCGTTCCTGCACTGAGGTCTTGCCAAACATTGGCGCCGCCCGCTGCCGGGAAGGCCCTGAAGTCGATGCTATAGCCGGATATCGCGCTGCTGCCGGTGTTTTTCACCCAAACTGCCGGGCGTAAACCACCGGGAACGCGGAACTCCTGGCTGAAATCGGGCGTGGCAAAACGCAGGATACCGCCATCGGTGGTGGCTTCGGCGTTGAAATCGATCCACTGCGTGTCGTTGAAACGGTTTTGGTCGGTGATAAGCCGCGTCATCACCCACAAACGGTGTTTACCCGGGCGCTCCGGTACAAAACTGTCGGGCATGATGATTTCCTTCGTGATACCGAATCCTATGGTATCCGTCGGGTAACGCGCGAAGACAATGCGGTTGAGCGGATCGCGGATTTCAAAGGCAGTCTGGAACGGCGTCAGAACCGCGGCTTTGCTTTCGTTGACAATGCGTGCCCGGGCGAAAAGCGCATCCTGTTTGATGCGGTAAGTATTGCCGGCCGGTGGTTCGAGGATGGAAACCACGCCCACATCGATGCTTCGTTCGGTAAAGAATTGGGAGTAGAAGGTGTCGTTGCGGCGGAAAGTGTCGTCGAGTTCCGAAGCGAATACCCGCACCACGTGCCGACCAACCAAACTGGGAATGAAGCTGCTGTCGAACAGAATCTGCCGGGTTTCGCCGGTATCCATAATGGTTGACCGGATGCTGGTATACACCACGCTTCCATTGTAGAGAATCTGCGCCGTAAAAGGCACAACCGATACCGGGCGCAGGTAACCGTTGTTGCGGAAACGCGCACGAACCCGATACGGTCCGCTGCCGATGCCGTAGGTGCTGTCACGCCGCGGGAATTCCACACTGAGTGCCTGGTGGTCGTGGTTCAGCCCAACCTGGAAATTGTACACGATGGAGTCGTTGGCCGGCACCTGATCGCCGGGCAGGAAAGCGCGGAAACTGATGCGATATGGGCCTTTGATATTTGGAACAAAACGGCGGGCGAAGGTGATCATGCCTGGAGGGCCATAATAAGCCGGAACGCGCTGGGTATCTGAATAAACCTGGGTATTGCCTCTCCAGATGCGGCAACTCACACGGAAGTTGTTGGTCTGGCTTACAATGCCGTAGTTGTTCAGCCAGGCACGCGGTGCAATGGCAGTTCCGGAAGGGAAAAGCACCGTGTCTTTGGCCGGAAGAATGCCTTGGCTGAAGCCGACATCGTTGCTGTTGTTCACGCGGAAGAAGAAGGACAGCGTATCGTTCGCCCTGAAACGGTCTACAGCCAGCTCGTGATACACCCGGTATTCGAGCAGTCCGGTATCGCGGCAAACATAAGGCGCAAACTGCGCGATTGTTCCCTGTTCGCCGTTCAGGGTAAAGCTCTTGTTGTCGGTAAAGAGGGAGGTTCCGCGACGGCGCACTTCTGCCCGCACATTGAACGGACCTTGCCGGTCCACACCCAGGTTTTGGATCCGAACGATGGGGAAAATGGTGTCCAGGTTTAGTTCATAATTAGCCTGGGAAGGTTCAAAAATGGCATCGATGGCGACATCGCGCTTGATACTGAGAATGAAAACCGAGCGCGCGGTATCGTTGTCGCGCATTTGGTCGCGGCGTTGGTTGGTATACACAATCACCTGGTGTTCGCTGGTCGCGGAAGGAAGGAGCGTGCTGTCGAAAGTAATGCGGCGGCTGATGCCGGGGCTCAGCGTGTCCATCCGCGTGGCGCGGTAAATACGTGTTCCGAAATTCCAGACTTCGAAAGTGGTGAATATGCTGTCGGCGAATTTGGCGCCGTAGTTGAAAATGGTTGCCTTCGGGGCGATGGTTTTGATGGCGTATTTGTCGAGCGAATCGCGGTTGCGCGGTTCGTTAACTGCCGTTACAGCCACATCGTAATCGGCTTGTATGCGCGGCTCGATAAGAAAGCGGAACGGCGCTCCGGGAGCAAAATCAACCCAATTGGTGTCTCCGGTTGGCGTTGCGTAGAAAAAGTGGGTTGGCCGAACGGGTTCTTCCATCTGATAGCCGAAGGCCACGTTTTGGGTTGCAATTTGCCTTACACCTACATAGAAAACACCGCTCACACTCACAGGTGGCCAGACCGGAATAACTACGTTGCCGGTTTGCGTGGTAAAGTTGCTGCTGGTCCAGACGTTGCGACCGGGGGCTCCGGTGCGCGGATTGGCTTCCCAGATGCCAATCCTGCAATTCTGGCCGCCGAAGCCATAGGTTACCGTAATCTGGTTGATGGCTTTGGCTGTATTGCTGGAAAAACGCGCCACAAAATCGCCGGTAGCGCCGTTAAATCCTATACCGCCGGCAGCGGGCGGAGTCGCAGGGTCTTTGTAGGAATAAACATTCGCTGTAGCGATGCGCAAACTGCTGGCTGTATCGTTGCTTCTGTTGCCATCGCGCAAGGAAATGGCAATCAGTGTATCCATGCCGGTGCGTGTGCCATCGAGCGAACCCAGGTTGACAAAGCGTTCTTCGCCGGGTGTGAGGTCGGGCAAGGTGGCGCTGTCGCGCAAGCTGTTGGCACCGCGGCTGCGCACTTCAACCTTTTGCCCGGTAAGGGTGCGTTTGCCTACGTTGCGCACCAGGGCGCGGATGGTATCCGGATTGCCCAGGGGCACCGGCAGTTTGCCCAGGGTATACAATTTCATGATCTGCAAATCGCGGTCGGCACGCGGATAATTGAGGATCATGGAAGGATGCACATCGGATAAGGTGCGCAGCGAATCGGAAGGAGTTCCGGCGCCGGTCTGAAGCCGCGTCTGGCCGATAAAGAAGGATGTGATGGAAAAGCGGTTTTCGTACAACCAGGGGATGTTCTGGGTTTGGGTTCCCGTTTGGATGTATTCAATGAAAACCTCGAGGTTTTTGCCTTTAGTGGTGTCTACCACAAAGCCTCCGAGGTGAAAGGGAAAGCGTTTCCAGCCTTCATTGCCCGCAGCGTCGGTGCCCGGGTTGCGGTCGTAAACCCGTTTTGCGCCCGACATGCCGGTGGCAGTGCTGAACGACAGCGGACGGGTGTTGTATTGGGTGCTGTCGGTCATCTTCATCCAAATGGTGAAAATGGGAGAGCCCTGCAGATTGACATTGTTGTCTTTGTAAAACTCAGCCGAGAAAATGGTGTCACCGTGGCGAAGGTTGCCAAGCAGCGAAGCCGGCCAGATGTAAGCATACCGGCCCCAGGCATTGTTAACAGTGGTTGAATTCATTGGCCCGGCGAAGTTGGAATTGCCGAATGCGCCGTCGCCAATCCGCACATACTGTCCGAAAGCAGATGGCAGTGACACGCAAAAAACGAAGGCCAGAAGTTGCAATGCACGCATGAGCGGCAAGTTAGTGATTTGTTATCTGGAGTCGATACAAATGGTCGTTTACTTACAATGCGCTTATTTTGAAGCATGACCCGCGAAGAACTCAGCCGGAACATCTTCCGCAAGCGCAGTTTCCTCTGCACCGGATTGGATACCGATATCGGGAAGTTGCCGGTTTCGCTCGATCGCGATATCCGCGGCATGGTGAATTTCAATACCGATATCATCCGCTGCACGGCCGATCTTTCCGTGGCGTATAAAATCAACACGGCTTTTTACGAGCAATACGGCGCACGCGGCTGGGAAGCTATGGCCGAAACGCTCGACCTGATTCCCGGCGACTGCCTCGCGATTGCCGATGCCAAACGCGGCGATATTGGCAATACCAGCACCATGTATGCGCGGGCCTTTTTCGATGAACTGCGCTTCGATGCCATCACCGTGGCGCCCTACATGGGTGAAGATTCCCTGCGGCCATTCCTCGAATTTGAAGACAAATGGGTAATCTGCCTGGCGCTCACTTCCAACCCCGGCAGCGCCGATTTTCAGATGCTGGAAAGCCAGGGCAAGCGCCTCTATGAACACGTCATTGAAACGGTTTGCCGCTGGGGAAATCCGGATAACCTGATGTTTGTAACCGGTGCCACGCAAGCCGCTCATCTGGAGCATATCCGCACCATCATCCCCGAACATTTTTTACTGGTTCCGGGCGTGGGTGCCCAGGGTGGCGATCTGCACGAAGTGGCCGGAGCTGCATTGAACGATAGCGGCGGACTGCTGGTCAATGCCAGCCGGTCGATCCTGTACGCATCGCGCGATGAAGATTATACCGATGCAGCCCGTGCAGAAGCCATGCGCCTGCAGCGCGAGATGGACATCGCCCTGCGCCAGGAGGGCTACTGAGTCCCCCATCCTCGCCGGCAAGCAATTCCGGTTTCGTTCAGGCTTCGGGCGTCCTAACTTTGCGCTCCCGTGCAACACCGTCTCTTTCCCCTTTTCATCGTCATCATACTGGGCCTGATCTGGGGTTCTTCCTTTATCCTCATATGGCTCGGTCTCAAGACCTTCAGCCCGATACAGGTGGCTTGCCTGCGCCTGATGTTCGGAGGTTTTTTTATGATTCCTGTGGTATGGTATTTCAGGAAGAAAGTTCCAAGCTCCGAATACCGGTTTCTGTTTTTATCGGGCCTTATCGGCAATGGCATTCCGGCTTTGTTGTTCGCCACGGCCGGAACGATGATTCCATCGGGTATCAGCGGCTTGCTCAACAGCCTGACGCCCATGTTTACCTTGCTTTTCGGAGCCTGGTTTTTCGGCATCCACATATTGCCGCGGCATATCTGGGGTGTGGTGGCCGGTCTGAGCGGCGCCGTGGTGCTGTTGCTGCCGGGTATTTTGCACACTGCGGGACAGGAGAATATTGAAATGAATCCGCTCGGTGGCCTGTTAGCTATCCTGGGAACTATTCTCTACGGCATCAATATCAACCTCATCAAAAACAGGTTGAGCCATTTGCCGTCGTTTGTAGTGAGCGCGTTTCCCTTGCTCAGCATGGCGTTCCTTGCCTTGCCCATCTTTTTGATGACTTCCCCGGGTGCTGCGATGGCCGCCCATCCCGACACAGCCTGGTCTTCGCTGGCCTACCTGGCCTTGCTCGGTATTGTTGGATCGGCCCTCTCGCTCGTTGTTTTCAATGTGCTGGTGCAACGCACGACGGCCTTGTTTGCGAGCACCAATACCTTCATCATTCCCGTTGTGTCGGTTGGCTGGGGCTTGGTTTTTCATGAACCATTCGGCTGGCATATCATTGGCGGATTGCTGCTTTGCCTGGCCGGTGTCTGGCTGGTGATGAAGCGCTGATCGGTCGCACAGCCAGCTCCCGGCGTATCAAGCCAGGTTTGACGCTATAAGTAGCTTCAAACAAAGGTGTTACGCGGAAACGCGCGTTCGGATTGAATGTGATTTCCCAGGCCCGCAGTTCCTTTCCTCCAGTTTCGAGATAGTCGATCTCGTGTTGCAGGGTATTGCGCCAGCAATTGCCCGAAACCTGCATGTTGTTGTTGGGCAGGTGCTTGAGCATTTCTGAAACCACGGAGTTTGATGCTAATCTCCGGAAACCGGTAATTACGGCGAACGTAATCCCCGAAATCAAGTATTTACGGAGATTGTAATCCCCGAAATGACGATCATTTGGTGAGTACGAGCGCTGAAATGGCTTAGCTCCGGCGATTGGCTCCGGTGTTTCCGGATGGATTGGGCTTCAGATAATTTCCCTCGGTCACCTTGGTAAGCGGCCACCTTAGATCCATTCACAGCTTTGCGTAAAAGGAAACCCAAACTGCCGCAGAAAGGCTATTCTCTGTTGGGCAACTTGCATGGATTTTCTGAACTTTGCCGTTAATGGCAAGCAAAATCAAACCTGAGCAGATTCTGAAAACTTTGCAGGTTCCCGCTGTGGCGGAAAGCGTATGCACCGGTACTGGCTGGATCACCGCGGTGGGCTCCGTGCACCGTGATATCGTGAGTCCGGTTGACGGCAAGAAGCTCGGCGAAGTGGTTTTTGCCACCGAAACTGAATACGAAGCGGTGATGAAGCGCGCTACACAAGCCGCTGCTGTCTGGAAAGATGTACCGGCACCGCGCAGGGGTGAGATTGTGCGCCTGATCGGCAATGCTTTCCGCGAGAACAAAGACGCTCTTGGCGCGCTGGTGAGCATGGAAATGGGCAAGAGCCTGCAAGAAGGCCTGGGCGAAGTGCAGGAGATGATCGATATCTGCGATTTCGCCACCGGTCTGAGCCGCCAGCTTTACGGCCTCACCATGCACAGCGAGAGGCCCGGGCACCGCATGTACGAGCAATGGCATCCGCTCGGGGTGGTAGGGGTAATCTCTGCCTTCAATTTCCCTGTTGCCGTTTGGAGCTGGAATGCCATGATTGCAGCCGTTTGCGGAAACGCCACCATTTGGAAGCCGAGTGAAAAGACGCCATTGAGTGCCGTTGCCGTGATGCAAATGGTAGCCCGCGTCATGAAAGAGCATAACCTGCCGGAAGGCCTGTTCACCCTGGTCAATGGCGATTACCGCATCGGTCAGGCCCTTGCCGCAGATCCGCGTGTGGCCCTGGTTTCGGCTACCGGCAGCACCCGCATGGGCAAGGCTGTGGCAGAAACGGTAGCGCGTCGGCTTGGCAAGAGTTTGCTGGAACTCGGCGGCAACAACGCCATCATAATCACCCGGAATGCTGACCTTGATCTGGCCCTGCGCGCCGTGATCTTCGGTGCGGTCGGAACGACAGGGCAACGCTGTACTTCTACCCGCCGTGTCATCATACACGAAAGCGTTTACGATACATTCAAAGAGCGGCTGCTCAAAGCATACGGACAATTGCGTATTGGTTCACCGCTCGACGAAAACAACCATATCGGTCCGCTGATCGATCGCCAGGCAGTTGAGAACTATGTGCGTGCCTTGATCCACCTCAAGAAAGAAGGCGGAAACGTGATCTACGGCGGGAATGTGCTGGAAGGAAAGGGTTACGAAGGAGGTTGTTATGTGGAACCGGCGGTCTGCGAAGCCATGAACCATTACCAGATTGTGCAGGAAGAAACCTTTGCACCGATACTTTACCTGCTGAAATTCAATGAACTCAGTGAAGCCATCGCCATGCAAAACGATGTGAAGCAGGGCCTGAGCAGTGCCATTTTTACAACCGACCTCCGCGAAGCAGAGTTGTACCTCTCAGCCGGCGGCAGCGATTGCGGCATCGCCAACGTGAACATCGGAACCAGCGGTGCTGAAATCGGCGGTGCTTTTGGCGGAGAAAAAGAAACCGGCGGTGGCCGCGAAAGCGGCAGCGACAGCTGGAAAGCGTATATGCGCCGGCAAACCAATACCATCAATTACAGCACGAGCCTCCCCCTCGCTCAAGGCATTCGTTTCGATATCTGAACACCTTGAAACGGCTCCTGCCTGTCATCTCGATTCTTGCTGGCTTGCCTGTGGCGGCACAGCACGATCGCGGCATAACGGCACAGGCGTATGGCGGTTTTCTCTTTCCGCATCACGAAGAGATGAAACGCCAGGAGCAGCATGTGCATGGTCTCGAAGTTTCATGGTATGCCAAGGGAACCGGGTATGCGGGCATGGACCGCCATTTCTGGAATCCGCGTTGGGGTGTAGGGGGTATTTTCCTGAACCTGGGCGACAGCGTGAACGGCAAAGTGCTCGGACCGCATGTGTTCATCGAATTCGATCTGCACCGGAAACAGAAGCACAATACCACTTTGCGTGTTGCCACCGGTCCGGGCTATTTCACACGCCCTTTCGACCCGCTTGTAAACCCGCGAAACCGCTCCAACGGATCCCATATCAACGGATTGATGCAGGTGCTTGTTACCCGGCGCCATACGCTGGGCAAGGGGCTGGAATGGCAGGGTGGTGCAGGAATTACGCACTATTCCAACGGCAATTGGCGCTATCCGAACTGGGGTGTCAACATGGTCATGCTTCATACCGGCCTTACCTGGTTTCCATGGACAGGCAAAACGTACGATAAGCCCTGGCCGAAGTACAACAGTGACACGCCGGCTTTGCGCGGTTTCTTGGCTTTCAGTGTGCGCACAGGAAAGCGGCAGATTGCCATCGACGACCGCCGGAATTTTCAGCTGTATACAGCTGATCTGGTCTACCATTACCCCCAAAGCCGCAACCGCTTATGGCGTTTCGGATTGAATTACTTTTTCGACCCCATTTATCCCTACACCAATTTTGGCGTCTGGCCGGTTCGCAACCGCAAACCGGGCGATGTGAGCGAAGTGGCGCTGTTTGCAGGCCACGAGTACCGCGTTGGCCGCATTGGTCTCACCGCCGACCTTGGTTTTTACCTCTATCGCCCGACGGAAAGCAAGCGCATGTATTACGAGGCAGTTGGTTTCAAGTATTACGCCTCACCGAGACTTTATTTCATGAACCGCCTGCGCGTGCACCTGTTTACTGCCGATTATGTTGAATGGGGTTTCGCCTATACCTTTCCAGACAAGCACATACGCAAACCCTTGTTTAACAAGGAGTTCGTATTCTTCTGAGACGATTTTCCAAACGCTTTGCTGCGAAGCTGCCGCAGCCGGGCAAGCAGGAATTGAGCCGAAAACCGTTTTTAGGCGGGTCAATCGCCGTTGCAGGGTTTATTTTGCAGCACCGGAACAGCGACATGATACCTACACGCAATGCCTTGATACTCGGAGCCAGCGGCGTTACCGGCGCTTGTTTGCTCAAACGCCTGCTTGAAGCCGGAATGTACAAGTCGATCTATGCGGCGGTGCGCCGGCCGCTTTCGGTCGGGCATTCATCCTTGCAGGAGTTTCCGATCGATGGAACTTTCCCCGATCGGGAGGCAATGGCAGGAGCGGATGTATTCTGCTGTCTGGGAACCACCATGGCCAAAGCCGGCAGCAAGGAAGCATTTCGCGCTGTCGACTACGAATTGCCGATGCGTTTTGCGCGCGAAGCCAAGGCTGCAGGTGCGAAGCGCTTCTTCCTGATTTCAGCCATGGGAGCCAATCCCGATTCCATGGTGTTTTACAACCGGGTGAAGGGCGAACTCGAACGCGACCTCGCGGCACTTGGCTTCGAAAGCCTGGGTATCTTTCGTCCGGGCCTGCTATTGGGTGAGCGGGCGGAGAAGCGACCGGGCGAGCAATTCGCCAAACGGATCTTCGGTGCTATAAACCGCTTCCTTCCGACGTCCTGGAAAGGGATAGCATCCGATCGCGTCGCCGAATCGATGCAGCGTGCTGCCGGAGCCGGATGGGAAGGACAGCGGATGTTTACCAATGCGGCCATGATTCAGGGCATCTGACCAATAGACAACCCGCGATGGACTTTCAAATACTCATCAGCAACCTCACCAACCCGACCCTGCTTTTTTTCTTGTTGGGTATCGTAGCCGTAAGTCTCAAAAGCGACCTGGAAATACCGGCTTCATCGAGCAAGTTTATATCCCTTTACCTGTTGTTCGCCATTGGCTTCAAAGGCGGCCAGGAGCTGGCGCACAGCACCTTCAGCAGCGAAATTGCCTGGTCATTGGTGCTTGGGCTGGCCATCGCGTCGATCATACCTTTCTACACCTTTTACCTGCTGCGTTTGCGCCTCGATCCGAGCAATGCAGGCGCGGTGGCGGCGGCGTATGGTTCTGTTTCTGCCGTTACATTCGTTTCAGCGGTAGCATTTCTTGAAGCCAAGGAAATTGCTTACCACGGCCACATGGTAGCAGTCATGGCATTGATGGAAGCACCGGCCATTGTGGTGGGCGTCATGCTGATCCGGCGTTACGATACCTCGGCCGGAGGCGGCTCTGTGCGCTCCGTCATACACCATGCCACCACGAACGGCAGCGTACTCATGGTTCTGGGCAGTTTGCTGATTGGCATCATTGCAGACTCCAAACAGGCTGAAGGCATCAAGCCTTTTACCACGGATATTTTCAAAGGCTTTCTCGCCATTTTCCTGTTGGAAATGGGCATGGTCACCGCGCGGCGTTTCAAAGCGTTTCTCAATTACGGCTTCTTCTTGTCGGCCTTTGCCATCCTCATTCCGGCCATCAATGGTTGTGCTGTTGCCTGGCTCAGCAGCTGGGTCATGGAAGATACCGGGAACCGCCTGCTGCTCGCAGTATTGGCGGCGAGTGCTTCCTATATTGCGGTTCCTGCGGCGATGCGCATGGCGGCACCCCAGGCCGATCCCGGATTGTACATTCCCATGACCCTCGGGCTTACATTCCCGTTCAATATCAGCGTCGGATTGCCGGTCTATCACGCCATCATTACGAACACATGAGTTGTATGCGCTCCGGGTGCGTGTTTGAATGCCCCGGATATCTTTACTTTGCAAATCCATGAAAAAAGGCATCCTTCTCGCAGCGGCCTTGTTTCTGTTCCTTGCCATGGCGACGGCGCAGATACCCCGCCTGACGATATGCAAAGGAATGTCAATCAACTATTTCAGTATTATTACTGCAGGAAACGCGGTAGCATGGAACTGGACCTTCCCTGGCGGGACGCCGGGAAACAGTACGTTGCAGAACCCGACCAATATCACCTATCCAACAGCGGGAACTTACCGCACGGTTGTGGTAACCCGTTATGACACAGGTAACGATACCACGCAATACATTGATGTCGAAGTGATTGATGGAGATATCCGAAGTATCCCCATTGGATCTGATACTGTTGTTTGTGGCAATATCAATATGTTGCTCGACGCCGGAAATCCGGGCGCCAGCTATATCTGGAACCCCGGTCCCTCAACAACACGCACGCGGCTCGTTACCGGTCCGGGAACTTACGGCGTGAGCGTTATCACACGCGCCGGCTCTTTCACCTGCGACAGCCAGTACCGGGAGATTACCATACGCCAGGCGCAGCCTCCAGTTGTTGATCTGGGCCGCGATCGCTTCATTTGCAACGACAATCCCATCACCCTCGATGCAGGCGGAGATGGAACAGAATACCTCTGGTCGCCTGGCGGTGAAACAACCCGAACCCTTGTAATCGGCTCCAGCGGAACTTACTCTGTTCGGGTGCGCAATGCCGATGGCTGCACCTCATCAGACTTCATCAATGTAAAAGACAGCTGCCCACTGCTCATCTGGCTGCCCAACGCCTTTTCGCCCAATACCGACAACCTGAACGATGTGTTCCGTTTCGGAGGCAACTTCAAAGCCCGCAAATACGAATTGAAGATTTACAACCGCTGGGGTGAAAAGCTCTTTGAAACCAATGATCCCGCTGTAGGTTGGGATGGCACTTTCCGCGGTGCCCGTGTGCAGGAAGGCGTTTATATCTACTCCATCAGCGCCATTGACACCAACGGCGAGAGGCGGAGCTTCAGAGGTGATTTCACCCTTGTTTACTGATTACCCCGGAAGATTCTCCGCAGCACATCAAAAAGAATAAACAGTATACCTGCGAAGATGATCCAGGTGAAGGGAATGCTGTTGTCGTCATTTACCATCCTGATTACCTGAAAAATCAACGCGGCACCAAGCGAAAGGGCCGATAAGGTTCCCATCCATTTTTCTCTGCGCGTTTCCTGACGCTGTGGTTTGAAACCACCGTCGAGCGGCACATCAATCGCCTCTTTTTCAGCACCATCTTCAGGCTCCGGATCGTTTCCCAAACGCAAACCAAGCAACGCAAACAAGGCTGTGATATTCAGGGCCAGACCTGCGAATAACATCATCCGGCTAAATGGCCAATTCAGTACATAACCGACAGCACCTGCTACCAATAGCAGCTGTCCGATGATGCGGATAACACCGGATGATGAGCGGTTCATGCGTACAAGGGAAAACCTTCCATCATGGCATGTACGCGTTTACCTACAGAAGCCATGATCGTTTCATTGTCGTGATGGGTCAGCGCCTCATCAATCAACTGCGCAACGGTTTCCATTTCTGATTCTTTCATGCCACGGCTGGTTACTGCAGACGTGCCCAGGCGGATCCCAGAGGTTACAAAAGGTGAGCGGGTTTCAAAGGGAACCGTGTTTTTATTGATGGTTATGTCACAGCGCACCAGGGTATTCTCCGCCAGTTTTCCGCTGAGCTCCTTATTCCTGGTGCGGAGGTCGATTAGCATCATGTGGTTATCGGTTCCACCGCTGATTACCTTATAGCCCAATCCAACCATGGCTGCAGCCAGTGTTTGCGAATTGCGGATTACTTGTTCGGCGTACGCTTTGAAATCGTCTTGCAAGGCTTCCCCGAAAGCCACTGCTTTGGCCGCAATAACGTGCTCGAGTGGTCCGCCCTGCGTTCCGGGGAATACAGCGCCATCGAGTATCGCGCTCATCGGTTTAGGTTCGCCTTTGAGGTTGGTTTCGCCCCAGGGATTTTGGAAGTCATCCCCCATCATGATAATCCCACCCCGTGGACCACGCAGTGTTTTATGGGTTGTGCTGGTGATGATATGGCAATGCGGAACCGGATTGTTTAGCAGTCCTTTGGCAATCAGGCCGGCCGGATGCGCAATATCGGCCATAACCAAAGCCCCGATGCGGTCTGCGACGGAACGGATGCGTGCATAATCCCAATCGCGGCTATAGCTACTGGCTCCGCAGATAATGAGCCGCGGTTTCCATTCCAGGGCTTTGGCTTCCAGTTTATCGTAGTCGATGCGACCGGTTTCTTCCTCCACTCCATAAAAGGCCGGACTGTACAGTTTACCGGAGAAATTCACCGGTGAGCCGTGTGTAAGATGCCCGCCGTGGCTGAGGTCGAAGCCAAGGATGCGATCGCCGGGCTTCAAGACGCCCAACATCACAGCAGCATTCGCTTGTGCGCCGCTATGGGGTTGTACATTGGCCCAGGCAGTGCCAAAAAGTTCCTTCAGCCTGTCTATAGCAAGTTGTTCAATCTGGTCGACAATTTGGCAACCTCCGTAATAGCGCTTACCGGGCAAGCCTTCAGCGTATTTATTGGTTAGCACGCTGCCCATGGCTTCCATCACGTGGGCGGAAACAAAGTTCTCCGAGGCTATAAGTTCAACGCCTTGCTGCTGACGCTGTAATTCCTGCCCGATCAATCCGAATACACGCGCGTCTCTTTGCATACCGCAAAGTAACCGGCAAGCGCTTAACCCTGCAAGGGAGGGCTGTTAACCTTTATCGAACGAAACGGTAATACACCGGATGTCCGCCTTCGGTTTCGGCAATCATCACATAGCTGCCTTCAGCCCAGCCAGAGGTTGGCAGGCTGAATTTTTCCTGGGCAATGGTGCCGCGCAATACGGTGCGGCCACGCAAGTCGATGATGCGGAAGTTACTGCCAATCATCTGCTTCTGAACCACGGCATACATGATGCCTGAGCCCGGGCTGGGCAATACGCGCAGTGGAATGCCATTTACATTGATAACAGTGCTGAGGGGTTTATTCAGGAAAGGTTGGAGGAGATCACGTAAATCTACCTTGTGCAGGGTCTGCGGGTTGTTAACCAAGGGTTCACGAACAAAATGTTCTGTGCTTACGTAATAGGTTGTACCGTTAACGGCAGCGATTCCTTCAGCCTGCTGGAAGTTTTGGTTGAGGGCGATTTTGCGCTTATTGGCGCCGGTGAAATCGGGTGCCTGAAAATCGTACAGAAGATAAATGAAAGGCTGGAGCAGTTTGCTGTAGCCTATAAGGGCAATGATGCGGTCTTCGTGCAGATAAGTAGCGCCTGTAATCATGCCCTGGGTTTGCAGATTGGCCACTTTACGCGCTACATGCTGACCGCGACGGGCAGGAAGGCTGTAAATCGCGCAGTTTCCTGAAACCCACTGTTTGGTAAACAGATAAATCGAATCACCTGAAACGATGAAGGCTTCGCAATCGTAGTCGGTTTGGTTCGGAGTGGTATTGCTGAAATCGGTTTGGTCTGCGTAGAAGAAGAAAATACTGTCAACCATGGCAGCGGTGGTATCGGTTCCGGCCTTGGGAATGCGATAGATATGAAGGTCGCGGCGCGAGCCGTTGGCGTTGTTGCCAAAATCGCCGATGTACAGGTAAAGACTGTCCTGTGCCACTTCTTCCCAATCTTTGTTTTGCAAACCCGGTAGAGAAATCTTTTGAATCAGTGTGCCGTCATCCGGTCGGATACCGTAGAGCCTGGTATCACTATTGTCGTTGTGCGTCCAAAGGAGTTTGTTCCAATGCACCAGGCCGGAACTTTCTTCTAATTCAGCCGGAAGTTTGATGCTGCTGCTGACTATAACGCTTGCCGGGGCGTAGGTGCAAGTGCCGTCGTTAATGGTCGCTTTGGCATTGTAGTTCAAAGCCAGAATGTCTGTGCAACCTGGTTGTTGAGCAAATAAGGATATTGGCGATAACGCAATCAGAAAGCGCAGGCGAAGAAGGCTGGTTGGAATGAATTTCATACGTTTCTAAGCAGGAACCAGGGAAGGGGGCCCCCAAGTTCGCGCCAATGTCTTTTCAAAAATAATACCAAAGGTCGAAAAAGTTCTTTCAGTTCTTGCCTCTGTTGCGCAGCAAGACGAAAGGAACACCTAGGGTTGCCCATTGTTTAGCCAGTCCTTTAGAGGGACTTGTTTCCATTGTAAAGGCGCCAAGCATCAAGTCGGTATCGCCGTCTCCATCGGCATCTCCGGCATCCATCACCATCCAACGCCCGAGGGTATGCAACTTCGGAAAGTAGTGATAACGCATTCCCGAATTGGTGTTTTCCATCCAAACAAAGCCGAGATCAGGTAGCTTTCCCCAGTCCGGAAAAAAGGCTGTACAGGCAAGATCCTGATCGCCGTCACCATCTGCATCGAACATCCTGACGGCGTAAGCTCCGGGCAACGGATAAAAAGCAATCTGTTTGTATACCAGCGCTGCCTGCTGACGGAAAACATAAACGCCGTGGGCGGCTTTGTTTACGGCCGGGAAATCGGCATTGTCGCCCGCGGTGTACAATATGTCTTCCTGCCCGTCTCCATCTATATCGGCCAATTGAAAACTGCTCGATCCGTTAGAGGGCGAAAAACGCAAGAGCGTTTTGCTTTCAAAACTGCCATCCGGTTGTTGGAGGTAGGCTTCAATGCGCTCATCGGCCTGGGCAAAGAGCACAAGAATATCTTCCCTTCCATCACCGTTCAAATCGCGCACTTCGGCAGCCAGGGCGCCGGGTGAAGCAGATAATTCCTCACGCGTCCAGGTGCCTTTTGGCGTGGAATACCAAATGCTGAGGCTCCCGGTAAAACGACCAAACTCACAAATCAGGAAATCAGGCTGCCGGTCGCCATTCCAGTCGTTCAGGCGCAGACAAACCGGTCTTTGCAGGCTGTCGGCCACAATGTCGGAGGTTTCGGCTTTCCCGTTTTTCATGCGCAACAACATGCCACTGCGCGCTTCGGTTGGCGAAAAACTGCCCATGAACAAACTGTAAAGGTGAGGGCCCCAGTGTTGAACATCCACACCACCTTCAGCAATTTCACCTGCTTTGGATACGCTGAAATCTTTGCGCAGTTCCATCCAGCTTTTGTTGTTGGCATCTGAAAGCCAGTATCCGTCGGGTCTGACACGAACAAGCTTAGTGCTGGGTATTCCGAAGCGATTGGGTGGAAGCACGACTTCGAATTGTTGGCATGCCACTAATTCCGGGTATGCAGGTGCAGGTGCTTCGGTCGGAGCCTTGGACAGGTACCAGTCAACAATCGCCTGCCAATCGGCATCGTCAATCACCGCTTGGTTGGGAAATACCTGATCGCTGCGGTTTTCACAGTCATCCTGCATGCTCTCTTGCCACGCCAGGCGCACGCTGTCGTTTTCGTATATACCCATGAAACGGGCCATTTGCGGCAATACATGATTTGCCCATTGCGAACGCGGCAGGAGTTCCGGTTCCGGAAACAGATGGCAGGAAGCGCAGTATTGCCGGGCCAGCTTTTCACCATCAGCCGGTTTTGACTGACAGGCAGCGAGGCAATGAAGCGCAAGCAATGCGCTGAGAAGACGAAGCATGTGCGAATTTGATTTACGGAAAGTTGCACTGGTGTGAAGGGAGTTTTAAGGGGTTGTGAATTGACCAGGTAATTGACCTTGTAAAGTGACTGCTTCTGGATTAAGTCGCAGAATGTCAAGTGTTTGTGAATTAAAGGAAGCGTAACAACTGCATAGGCTTGTCCTAACAGGCTCAGGGGTATTTCGCAGCGCAGATTCAGCAAGTATGAAAAAACAACTTCTCCTTACTATGGGCGTGGCCGCCTCTTCGGCCCTGCTCACAGCACAGATTCCCTTCCCGGTGAACATCGACACCGCCTGGACGGCCAAGACTGTGTGGATGCCCAAAAGCCCGCTCAAGCAGCAGGTTATCTTCACCGGCGGTGTGGATGTGGTAAAAACCACTGCCACCTACGGCAATGCCGCTGGCCAGACCTACGCCAAGCAATGGCATGACTTCATCGGCTTCACACCCGACAAAACGAACAGTGGCGACCTTGGCTGGGTTTCCGTGAACCACGAAATGACCCAGCGCAATGATTATGTGGGTGATGGCGGTGGAATGACCGTTTTCAAACTCAAGCGCACCGACGGCGACAAGCTGGAAGTGGTTGAACAAACCCTCGCAGATGGCCGCAAAGGCAAGTTCTTCAACGTTGATTTTGTGAACACCGTTGGTGAAACCGGCATGAACTGCGGAGGAATAACCGACCGCGCCAATGGCCGTATCTGGACAGCCGAAGAATGGATGCAGAGCAGCAACCGCAACATTTTTAATAATGGCGCTAACTTTCGCGATACCAACAACTTCACGATTGGTGTAACCACTCCTGCCGGTTTCCCAGGTTTTAATGGAAAGACGATCCAGCGTTTTCAGAACCTGAACTGGATGGTGGAAATCGATCCGGTGAACGCCAAGGCAATCCGTAAACAGTACAACTGGGGTCGCGCAGGCTGGGAAGGTGGTGTAGTGCTGCCCGACAACAAGACGGTGTTTCTGTTCGAAGACGGTTCGCCCGGAATCCTCGCCAAGTTCGTCGCTACCAACGCCGGCGACTTCACCAGCGGTCAGCTCTATGTTTACAAGCACGATGCTCCCGCTAAGTGGATCACCATCGAGAACAACCTGGACACCCTGCTCGAACTCAATACGGTTGCCATTCGCCGCGGTGCCAGCATGTTCAATCGCCTCGAATGGGGTGCGTATCACGATGGCAAGGTCTACATTACCGAAACCGGCCGCGACCAGTTCACCTTCAACAGCGGCAATGCGAAGAATGGTGTAATCAGCAAAGGCCTGATCGACGGATACAAAGCCCGTTACCGCGTGATTACCGGCAACAGCTTCCCCGGTACCGATGCCCAGGCTGCCGACTCCGTGCGCAATGGTCGTTTCTTCGATTATTATGGCCGTGTACTTGAGTTCGATTTGGCTACCAACGAAGTACGTTCCTTCCTTGAAGGCGGTCCCTTCTTCGCTGCTTCCACTTCACAAGTGCGCACTGCAGGTTACCCGATGGTGCACCTCAGCAACCCCGACGGTCTGGACTTCATGACCATCAAAGGCAAAACCTACATGATCATCCAGGAAGACCTGAACGGCACATCTTTCAACCGCATGCCCGCGGGCGTGACGGTGGTGTGCGAGACTTACCTTCTCGACATGAATGTGTCTAACCCAAGCCTTGCCGATCTTGTGCGCATCACCGCCTGCCCTCCCGGTGCGGAGATTACCGGAGCCATTGCTATCGACAGCAAGACCATGCTCATCAATAGCCAGCACCCGGCTGTAACCAATACGCCTCCTTACAATAACTCGCTTACCTATGCCATCAGCGGTTGGGACGGTACGCCTGCCCTGTCAAGCGACAAGTTCTTCGACGGCACAGCTACCTTCACCGTATATCCCAACCCTACCGCCCGCGAACTGCACCTCAGCCGCCGCATGGACGTAGCGATTTACGATGCCCTCGGCAAGCGCATGCGTGTTGAACGCGATGTGGAACTGGTGAATGTGAGCGACTTCACTCCCGGTGTGTACTTCATCCGCAATACCGAAGGCGAAACCTTGCGTTTCGTGGTAGAATAAGTTCTTTCCTGTTAACCTTTCGAGCGGCCGGAGATTCCGAAAGGGGTCTCCGGTCGTTTTGTGAACCCCGATTACAAGCAAAATCTGAAAATGAAACGCCTTTACCCGATGCTGGCCATTATGCTGGCCACTATAGTCTTCTACTCTTTCCGCCAATCAGGTGCCGAAATTCAATCAGCCGTTGTCTTTACGGCGCGTTACAATCAGCGGCTGGACAGTTTTAAGCAGCGTCTGGATGTGTTGATCAGCCAACTTGAAGCTGCCGGGAATAAGAAGAAGCCGGATATTGGGCAACTCGGCCGGCAGTATCGGGCTTTGCGCCAGGCTTTCAAGCGTTGGGAATACCTCGCAGAGTACAAAGACCCTCAATTCGTAAAAGACCATGTAAACGGGGTTCCGTTGCCCAAACCAGAACGCAACAGTTTTGGCCTGAACACGGTCGAACCGCATGGTTTGCAGGTGATGGATGAAGCCGCCGCTGAGATGATGAAGCCTGAACAGCGCCTGGAACTGCTGGAACAGGCGACGATGTTGCAGGAAAAGTTGAATCAATACCGCCCTGATTTTCGGATTTATTCTTCTGATGTATTTGAGGCTTCGCGTCAGGCCATATTGCGCGCACTGAGCATGGGGCTCAGCGCATTCGATGTACCCGGACTCGGGAATTCACTGCCCGATACCCGTGAAGCGCTGCTTGCCGTTTGGGAAGATTTGCAACACCTCGGCACCCTGGCCCCGCATGCCGCGTTTCTTTCCATGCAACAGAAGTTCCCGCTTGCCCTGGCTTACCTGGAACAGCACAACGACTTTGACCGTTTTGACCGCGCCGGCTTCACCCGCGATTATCTTTTGCCTTTGTACCGGCTTTGTGGAGAATGGCATCGTGCCTCCGGGTTTGAACTGCCCGAGGAAAGGCGCAGCCAACCGGTTGCCGTGAATTATGCCGACGATGCTGTGTTTTCCGATGGATTCCTCAATGCCTATTGGTACAGCCAGCTTCCGGCAGCACTCGAAACGCGGGAGATGAAAGAACTCGGCCGGCTCTTGTTCTATGACCCAATTCTCTCGCACGATAACCAGCGGGCTTGTTCGGGTTGTCATGCGCCGGGTAAGGGCTTTGCAGATGGATTACCCAAAAGTTTGTCAGGCGACCGTAAATCGGTTGTGCAGCGCAATGCAGCAGGTTTGTTGAACTGCGTGTACAGCGAGCGTTTCTTTCACGACCTGCGCGCCGAATCGCTCATCGATCAGCAGGAACACGTGATCAGCGACCCCAAGGAGTTCAATACCGATTACTTCAAAATCATCGAAAAACTATCCGGCAGCAGTGCGTATCAGCGCATGTTCAGGGAAGCTTTCCCGGAACAGGGCGATGCGGCTTTGAATGCCCAGAACCTGCGACTGGCCATTGCCCAATATGTGGCCGGTCTGCGTAGTTTCAACTCCGGTTTCGACCGCTGGATGCGCGGGGAAATCAGGGATATTGATCCGTTGGTGCGTGAAGGCTATAATCTTTTCATGGGGAAGGCTGCCTGCGGAACCTGCCATTTTGCACCGGTTTTCAATGGCACCGTGCCGCCGCTTTACCAGGAAACCGAAAGCGAAGTGTTGGGTGTTCCGGAAAATCCGAATGCCAAACCCTTGAAACTCGATTCAGACCCCGGACGTGGTGCGGGTAAGTTGAAAGAAGCTGCTCCATATTACCTGTATTCCTTCAAAACACCCACCGTGAGAAACATTGTCGCCACTGCCCCGTATATGCACAATGGTGCTTACAATACCCTGGAATCGGTGATGGATTTCTATAACCGGGGAGGCGGAATCGGGCATGGATTGCAAGTGCCTTATCAAACCCTGCCATCCGACAAACTGGGCCTGAATAAGCGCGAAATCGAAGCCATCATCGCTTTCATGAAAGCATTGGAAGACAATCCGTTCAGCGCTTCGATTCCGGAAAGTTTGCCAGCGATTGAAGCACAACCCGCGCTCAATAGCCGGAAACCGGGCGGCGTATTCTGATTCGGTCCGGGATTTTCGTTGGTTAATTCCATATCATGCGTTAGAAAACCTATTCGGGTTCGGAATCAAGAAAGAACCGGAGGTGAACAGGAGTTATTGTTTTCCTGTTTGAAGTCTGTTGGCTTTCGCAGGGGAGCGTCTATTCCGAAGGTTGAGGGAATGGGTGATTGACTCCATAACGAATTGGAGATGCGCGCAAGGTAGTAAGGGGAGACTGGAGGCGAAGTAGGAGTGAGGGATGATGCTTTGTGGTGCAATTAAAGTATAAATTAAACGTTTATAAGCGTGTAATTTCAGGCCAGATTATGCGCAAGCCGACTAACGGACTTTGCGGTGTGTGTTTCTACCCCTATATTGCGACTGTATTCTAATCATTTTTAATTATGGACTTTGTTACTTTTATCCAAACTTACAACACCGAAGAACGCTGCATCCTTTTGTGGAAGAATTTGCGGGATAAGCACGGTGTATTCTGTAACCGCTGCGGCAACAATGAACACCTGTGGCTCCCTTCAAAGCTGAAATACCGGTGTAGACAATGCAAGTCTGAAATGACCTTGCGCAGTGGAACCTTGCTGGAGTATTCAAAACTCCCTTTCCGTTACTGGGTTTACGCGATTGGTGTAGTGGCATTTCAGAAGAAATCGATCTCTGCTT